>Ga0265294_10001315_pt1 | contig 33552 bp, 27 predicted proteins | sample MunlanPumphouse3_FD_192504 | JGI IMG/M metagenome (GOLD analysis project Ga0265294, IMG submission 192504) | Groundwater microbial communities from a municipal landfill in Southern Ontario, Canada - Pumphouse #3 | ecosystem: Environmental > Aquatic > Deep subsurface > Groundwater | place...
TCGAGGGTACTCCAGATTCCTGAAAGACGGGTATATTAGTTAAGTTCCACGTTTTTTTATGTTGTGTTGTCATGTTTAGCTCGACTGTATTTGCAACATTTTTGTGTCGTTATTTATAATTTATTGCTGTCCGGTAAATATTGTAAAGTGGTGGCGTCCGACCCCGTAGGATTTGTATGTTTGTAATGTATGTTTCGTAAACATGGAATGTGGCGTACCGTAGGTACGCCACAAATATAGAGATGCACGGTCGTGCGTTAGACATGAGAAAAAATGGGAAATATTTGTTTTAACCCGAAGTAATCCTTCGGATTTTTATGCATTATACATTTTTCTAAAATGTAAGCCTGACAAAATATGAACCGCTGTAATTTACTCAATACTAATAGATTAATCAAAAATGTTTATTATTTATCGGGCAGCAATATTTTTTTATCAAGACAAAAAGCAAGAGAAAATACTTAATAGGTTAAAATGAATTATATTTTGATTCATTGAACATCAATTCTATTGAAACAAAAAAGCACTTGTCATTATCATGAAAGTGCTTCATCTTTAGTGTGATTCCGGTTGGGATCGAACCAACAACCTACTGCTTAGAAGGCAGTTGCTCTATCCATTGAGCTACGGAACCTTTTGTCGGGATAGCAAGATTCGAACTTGCGACCTCCTGCTCCCAAAGCAGGCGCGATAACCGGACTACGCTATATCCCGATTTTTTGAGGCTGCAAAGTTACACTTTTTTTTTTACTTTTTACAGGCTGTAAAAATATATTTTAAATTATGCTAATCTATTGATTTAGGGAAGTTTGCAGTTTGTTTATACTGATAATTCCCATTTTCATAATAGATAAAATGGGCGGCTAAAAGCGGATTCTTGTCTAATACTTGCATAGATTTGTCAATTCCGAGCACCATAAAGGCGGTGGCATAGGCGTCGGCGGTGGCACAATCCGGTGCAATGACAGAAACACTGAGCAATGATGATTTTTCGGGTATGCACGTTTGTGGATTGATGATATGCGAAAAGCGTGTGCCGTTTTTTTCTACGTAATTGCGATAATTTCCACTGGTGGCAATGGCGCGGTCGCCCAATTCAAAGGTATAATCCGATTCTATGATGCCCTCTTTGTCTTCTGTCGGTATCTGAATACCAATGCGCCACGGCGTTTTGTCCATCTTTTTACCTCTGCAAACCACTTCACCTCCAATATCGACAATGAAATTGCGATAACCTGATTTTAGGAGCCATTTACTCACTTTGTCCACGGCATATCCTTTGGCTATTGCGTTGAAATCAAACTCAATGCGCGAATCTTTTTTGATAATTTGTCCGTTGCGCAATTCCACTTTGTTAGTTCCGACAAAGCAGCGGAGCGAGTCAATGTAGGCTTGTGTGGGGAATACGGAATCGTGCGTATTGCCAAACCCCCATGCTTCAATAATGGGTCCCACCGTAACGTCAAAAGCATAGTTGGTTTCTTCGCTTATTTTTTTTGATAAACCAAACAGATAGCCGAAGTCTGCATTTGCTTGGACTATTTCATTTCGGTTAATTCTGGAAACCAATGAGTTGCTGTCGAAGACGGAAAAAGTCAGGTTGATAGTTCGTAAAACTGAATCCACTTGTTGGGGGAGATTCGGATTCTCTTCGCCCGTGTATGAAATGGAGTAGTAAGTTCCAAAAACATAATCGGAAAACTGATGAATTTCAGTTTTCCGACATGATGTGAGTAAAAAAATGATACAAATTGAACATAAATAGATTTTTTTCATAAAAAACTATTTTAAATGTAAGTTATGTCCCATTTTTTCCTGTTTTGTTTTTAAATAGATGAGATTATTTTCGTTAGGTTCAATAATGATGGGAACGGTTTCAACGATTTCGATTCCGTGACCGAGCAGCCCGGCGCGTTTCGTGGGGTTATTGGTAATGAGGCGGATTTTAGTAGCGTTTTGGTCTCTGAGGATTTGCGCTCCGATTCCGTAGTCGCGTTCGTCGGCGCGGAATCCCAATTCGAGGTTGGCTTCCACCGTGTCGCGTCCGAGTTCTTGTAAGTGATAGGCTTTCAATTTGTTAACCAGTCCGATGCCTCTTCCTTCCTGACTCATGTATATAACCATACCTTTTCCTTCTTTTTCGACCATTTCCATGGAGTGATGAAGTTGTGCCCCGCAGTCGCACTTGCAGGAGCCGAAAATGTCTCCGGTAGCGCAGGAAGAATGAACGCGCACGAGGACGGCTTCATCTTTTTCCCAGTTTCCTTTTTTGAGCACCATGTGCGTATTGTTGTTGTTGAGTTGGGTATAGGCAATCAGTTTGAAGTTGCCCCATAGAGTTGGGAGATTCACTTCTTGTTCTTTTCTGATGAGGGTTTCAGTTTTAACGCGATGGGCGATGAGGTCTTGAATAGAGATGATTTTGATATGGTGTTTTTGAGCGACTTCGATCAATTGCGGGAGGCGTGCCATGGTGCCGTCGGGGTTAATAATTTCGATGAGGGCGGCGGCGGGTTGCATACCTGCCAACTTGGTCAGGTCAATGCTGGCTTCGGTATGACCGGCACGGACCAAAACGCCGCCATCGCGCGCGCGGAGCGGATTAATGTGTCCCGGGCGTCCGAAGTCGGAGGATAGGGAAGTGGGGTCGGCTAACGCAGCAATCGTCGAAGCTCTGTCGTGCATGGAAACGCCGGTTGTGCAACCATGTCCCAATAAATCAACCGTAATGGTAAACGGTGTCTCGTGCAGGGAGGTATTGTTGGAAACCTGCATTTCCAAGTCCAAATCGCGGCATCTATCACTGCTCAACGGTGCGCAAAGTACCCCGCGCCCGTGACTCATCATAAAATTTACCTTTTCAGGAGTTACTTTTTCTGCTGCAATAATAAAATCTCCCTCGTTTTCTCGGTCTTCATCATCTACAACGATTAGAAAATTGCCGGCTTTAAAATCTTCAATGGCTTCTTCTATCGTATTGAATGTTATATCCATACTAGCTTATTGTTGAATGAGTTTGTTGAATTGAATGCTTTTAATCGACCACTCCGTGCCGTCGGTGGTGTTGGTTTTGTTGTATTTGAATGCAATTCTAAAATCTGATGACAGATTTGGAACAGCAATGGCGTTGGATAAACCAAAATTCGAAGGATAAACGGTAATAGGAAGTTCAACCCAAGTGCAACTATTCACATCGCCGTTGTAATCTGTGGTGTAATAGACTTTGTAATAATCGGTTAAAGTATTGCTAACATCTAATTTTTGTTCAATGTACATAGTACTTCCCGTTACGGTTGCGATAGGAATGAGCGGAGAAACAAGCCAATCTTCGCAATTATCAGTAGCCGCTTCGTGAAGCATAAAATTACTTCCGTTCCAAGTTTTGTATTCCCATTTGGTCGAAACGTCACCATCTTTGTCAACAAACGACCAACCGCCGCTGCTGAGTGAACCGCTGTTGAAAGTCATCGGATATACATTTTGGTATGCCCCAAATGATTGAACATCATCTATTGTTCTGAGTAAAAGTTGATACGTTGAGTTATAAATGGAAAGAATTCCGATTAAGTCGCCTTCGCCACCGGGGACAAGAAGTTTTCTAAATTTTGCATATTGCGATGTTCTGACAACAAAATCGTTGACAGCGGTGTGATTGATGGAGGCAATATTACGACTGGTAGTATAGTCGTCTGTTGCCCATGTTTGTCCAATGGCATCGTCGGCAAATTGGCAATTTTTGATACGAACCAATTTGCACACATTGTTAGCGTTTAAGTCGCTGGGTGAATTGATATCGATAATCGTGTTGGAAAGGTCCTTGGGGAGACCGTCTTTAAACAAATATTGGTCGACATAGGCACCGTTCACGCGTCCGATGGCTCCTTGGTATATCCAGCCGATTTGGTAAACGCCGTGGTAATTGCCGACCAACAGACCTTGACAATTGATATACACGGTTTGACCGACCGGATAGATGTTGTAAAGACCGGATTTGTCGATACCCATTTGTATGGCACCGGTTTCGTCTTGTAAATAGATGGTTTTGTAGATATTGCCACCTTCATCGGAGCTGACAACAGTGGCTTTGACGATGAAACTTTCGCCGGAGTGACAGATGGAGTCCATTTTGCCGGCATTGTTATAAACGGCGATAATATCCGCAATCGTCTTATTGGCAGGTGCACCGGTGTAGGTTGGTACTTCAAATTCGGGTGCGTCATACTCTTTATTGCATGACCCGAAAATGATAATCAGACCCGTGAAAAGCAGGGCTATTAATTTATTTGTCTTTATATTTTTCATCTCTTTAATATATTTATTGTGCAACAATGGCTCTAAAATCAATGCGTTGTATGTACCAATTTCCTTCCTCGGCAGCATAGCGGTAAGCAAATCTTAAGTTTGGATTGGCAATGATGCTGTTATCTAACAAGATGTCGGTAGAAGCGCTTGAAATCGGATAATTGGGAATGGCAATTTCTGTCCATTCTGCGGAATTAATTTCACCGCCTGTATAAGTTGTTGAATAGTATAATTTAAGATTAGAGGTGTTGGCAACGTTGGCTTGATGGTCGAAAGAAAGGGTCACATTGCTGTATGACGTGAGGTTGATGGCGGGAGAAATTAACCAGCTGTCGTTGTCGCTGTCGGTTGCCTCTACTTTCATAAAATTAGTTCCTTGGAAACTTCCGTAACTCCAAGCAGCACCGTTGATTACTTGGTTAGTCCAACCGTTTTGAAGTAGGTCTTGTGAGAAATCGACGCTATATACGGGACCTAAGAATCTGACATCTCCCAATGAGCGGATGGTAAGTTGATAGGATGAAGTATAAGCGGTTAATATTCCATAGATGCTTCCTACACCTTCGGGCAGTGTTGTTAGGGCAAAATCTGCGTAATTGCTTGTTCTTAATATTATTATAGTGCCGTCACCCATGACGATGTTGCGACTTTCCGAAGAATTTTCGGATGCGTAGGTGGCGATGCCGGCATCTTCAAAATGACAATTGTCTAATCTTACAAGTCGGTTGCAGTGGATAGCGGGATCAATTTCATTTTTAGAGGTGATAACGATGGGGGCGGGTTCTGGGCCGGCTTCGCCGTCACGGAAGATGTATAAGCTCTCTTTGGCGGTGGAAATGCCTGCCATTGCGCCATTTGCCCACCAACCCAATTGTGGGTTCTTGCGGTAATCGCCAATGACTAATCCGTCGCATTTGACATACACTTTTTGTCCGATTTTGTATTTCGGATAAGAAGATGTATTTTCAAATTTAATCTGAATACCGGCGGTGGCATCTTGAACGGTGATGTATTTGTAACAATTTCCGTGTTCATCGCTAGAAACGATGGTTCCGGTAATAATGGTTCCAGCAGGAATAGAATCGAAAGAATCTACCGAACCGATATCATGGTAAGTCAATAATTCCGCGATGGTCATATTGGCAGTTCCATCGAAAGTCAGCATCGGAGCGACGTCTAATTCTTTTTCACATGATGCAGCCGTGATAAGAAGAACGGCAAGCAAACTGCTCTTAATAAATTTGGTGATATTATTCATTTTCAATATAATTTACGTGATTAGTTAAAAGTATAATTGATGCCCACATAGAAAGTTGTCCCTAATGCGTAGTAATATTTTGGTGGGAATTTATTGACATTGTATTCCCTGTAATCGAAGCGGCGTTGTTCCCAAGCAGTAGTAACTAAATTCTTGTTATTCAATATGTTGGTGGCACTAACGTTAAAACCGATCGTATTTCTGCCCACTTTCCACGATTTGCTCACGGAAGCATCTAATGTAAATTGTCCTTTTAGTCTTTGTTGTGCGACTACGGCTTGATAAAGTTCAGATGTTTCGGCTAATGTACCGCGTGCTTCGCTGGTTCTTCTTTCGGGATTCAGGTCGCAATAAATTTTGTCGAAATAGTTGGCGTTGATATTGACGTACCAGTATTTGTGGTTGAATTTCAAACCCAATGTTCCGGCAATTTGTGGGGTGCCGGCAACGTGATAGTTTTTCCAATAAACGGTTTCGCTGTATTCTGCGCTGCCGTTACCTAAAACATCGTAGCCGTTATCTGCGGTGATAGTAACATTGGGGCGGTTGGTGTAGCGATAATCGCCGATGTTACCGGCTAATGCAATGGTAAACATAGCACCGATTTTTACTTCCATACCGAGTTCGATACCGATATTTTCTTTGTCGATGTCGGTCATGGAGTAGTTCACGTAGCTGCCGTAATCATCATGATAGAAGCTGAAGAGGTCGGTTACGTCCATAAATTTAGCATAATATCCCGATAATCTTAATCTTACACCGGAGTAGTTCATAATGTAGGAGAAATCGGCGGCAAGATTTTTCTCGCTGACCAAATTTTCTGTGAAGTCGTTGCGAATGCTGGGACTGATAAAGGATTCCAATACACTTGGCGCAACGGTTTGATACATAGCGTTCAATACTAAGTAGTTACGACCGTTAATTTTGTATGTGATCCCTGCTTTTGCGCCGAAGTCGGGGAATACTTTAATTTCGGAATTTCCTTGTGATGTTGTCGGGAATCTACCGTTGCGCATATAGCCCGTGCGCCACATTTCGCTGGTGCTACCGCTTAAGCCTACGTGGAAGTCGATATGGTTGTAAGTGAAATTTGCCGTTGCCCAGAGTTTTTGTCTGTAAACATTAAAGGCGTAGTCGTAACCGAATTTATCGCCAACGCCCAATTCTTTACCTTTATTATCTAAGTCATCATATAATAAATCAGGATTTTCAGGTGATTCGCCGTCGGCAAATTTGTCTTCGTTCAGCCAATAAGAACCGCCCAAAAGGTCGTTGATGGTTTTGAAATTTCTTTGGTGGAAGCCTCTGATGTCAATACCGGCAGAGAGTTTAATGTTGTCGGTGAGGTTAGCAACGATGTTGGAAGCTCCGGAAATTTGTACGTGGTCAATGATTCTATTTTCAACGATATATTGTGCGCGATTGCCCAAGGCAGCAGCAGTTTGATTGATTTCGTACATTTTATCCCAATTAATTTGATTGAAGGATTCGTCGGTTTGCCATGCATTGGTATAGAAAGCAAACAAATCTTTGTTCGGATCGTCTGCGTAGTAGCTGGGCAGATTTCTGTAGTAATCGGGGCGTGGGTCGGGAACGTCAGCCCAATTCAGGGATGTGGTACTACTTCTTCCAAAAGTGGAGCCTAAAGTTGTGGTAATCTGATATTTATTACTTTTCGGGGTAAAATAGTGTGTCAGCAAAATGACGGGTTCATGAACGTTTCTCACGCGGGCATTTCTTTTTTCGCCGTTGTACCAGCCCCAATTGGCGTTGTAATAGTGATTATCGGTCAGGTCATACACTTCTTGAGTTGAGTTGGATTGCAACCCGCGGATGGTAGGTGCGCCAAAAACGGCTAAATTCAAAGCGTGCTCTTGGTTAAATTTTTTCTCGGCTGCCAAAAAATAGCTGTAACCTGTGTAGGAGGTGCCTTCCACGTAAGAGAGTGCGCTCCCGAAACGGGCGGATGCGCTGGCTGCAATAGACCAACCTTTGCCGATTAAACCGGTTGCGTAAGTAAGCATGAGACGGTTGTTGTAGCTTCTGTTGGACAATGAGTAGTTGGCTCTGATTTGCTTACGGTAAGAAGAGGCACGGACATTGTAATTCGTTGCGCCGCCCAAATCTCCAAAAACGAATGAAGCGGGGTTCAAGTTCAGCACGTTTTCGGGGTATCTGAACATATTATTTAAACCGCCCCATTGCGAATAACTTGCACGACCGGTAACGGAATTTTCCATTTCCAAGCCGTTCATGGCAATCGTCTGGTATTTAGAATCGATGCCGCGTGACTTAAAATACGCAATACCAAATGTATAGGAAGTATTGCTGTTGTAAACGTCGTTTGATGAATGGAGTAATCCGGGAATAAATCCACTGGTAGTTGTCTCGTCATCATCTAAATTTTCACTATCAAAAGTGGTAACTTCAGTTGCTTGTTCCCGCTGTCCGGTAGAATCTTTAGTTGGCTTCTGCTCTTGCGAATACACTGAACCACAATAAATTAGTGTTAGAACAAATAAAAATAGCGTTTTTTTCATATATGTATAATTTAGGTGCAAATTCAATCGGCAAAGATACAAAAAAATGGGATATATGGCTCTGTTCATAATTTTATTACTCATTGCTCATTTTTTCTTACATTTTTCAGCAAAAAAGTACTATTTTTGCCGCATTAAAAATTAGAATTTTTTTTATGAAAAAATGGTTTCTTTTTCTTGCAAATCTACTGATTATCAATGTTTTAGTATTTGCGTGTGATACAACGCTCATCGACAAGTCAACTTGGTCGGTTGTTCATGTTGATAGTGAGGAATTAACGGGCGAGGGTGCCAATAACGGTCATGCCATTCATTGTTTTGATGGGGATTCTACTACTTTTTGGCATACAGAATGGCAAAATGTTACCTCTACTTATCCGCATGAAATTTCAATTGACTTGGGAGATACGTTCGCCATTAACGGCTTCAGCCTATTGACTCGTGCTTCAAGTCAGAATGGACGAATCAAAGATTATGTGTTCTATATCAGCAATGACACCAACAATTGGGGCAGTCCGCAATCAATCGGGCAGATCGTTTATCCCAATCCGCAGAGCAGTGAGCAACAAACCGGTTACGTTTTTTTTGGTACCGTTTCGGGAAGATATATCCGATTAATCGCGAACTCAAGTATGGAAAACGGAAATCACGCCATGGTCGCTGAATTGAATGTGTATCAAGATACTCTTTGCCCACCCACCGGACAAAACAACCAAACTATTCAGGTGACGGAAATTCCGCGCCAATTCACAACCAATCCGCCCATCGTGATTGATGCCGTTGTCTCTTCGGGCTTGCCATTAGAGTATGAAATTCTCAGCGGTCCGGCTACTATTTCCGATAACATGATTACGCTGACGGGCGAAGGTGGAGTTGTGGCGGTGCGAATTTCGCAAGCCGGTGATTCAGCTTATTATCCCATTTCAGTCGATTTGTCATTTACCGTTACCAATCTGCAAGATTTTAACCCGATAATAACCAGCAAATTGACAAGTAATTTCCCGATACAGATGCCCCGTTTGATGCCCTATCTTATTCATACAAATGTAACAATTGAGGAGCCCGATTCATTGTCCTTAATCTCCGTTCGTTATCGTGTTGGTAATTTGGACAGTGCCGCCGTGAATGTGAATGGCGATTATCAGTTTTGGTGGACACCCGACTCTTTTGGAACACATACGATTGATATTGTCGCTACGGCTTCTAATGGTAATATGATTTCCGAAAGCATCACCGTTGAGGTAACTGACCAAATTGAAGACCGTGCCGTTCAAACGCTGGAAGATGCCGTTATTGATGTGGGGACGATTGGTTCACAATGGTATTATGGAAGTTATGAGCTGCCGCAGTCTGTTGGTGCATTTCACGAAATCGAAGCCTATTTCGATGTTACTTGTCCGAATGTGCCCGGGAACTGCGACGATTGGGACAGAATTGCATGGGTGCAAGTGAAAGACCCGTCCGGTAAGTGGGTAGAATTATTCAGATACATCACTCCTTATGGCGTGGGTTGTGACCACAGCATTGACGTTACCGACTATGAATCGTTGTTACAAGGCAAACTCGATTTTCGTGTTTATATCGAAACGTGGGGTACCGGAGGCTGGAAAATGGATTTGATTTTCAACTATGCTGCCGGTGAACCGCAATATCCGTATTCTCACATTGAAGAATTATGGCAAGGAACATACAATTTCGGGGATCCCGCTAACCTGCAACCAATGGATACCGCTACCGTTGGCATTTTTCACGATGTTCAAAAAGCAACTCTCCGTTTGGTGACTACCGGTCACGGGTGGGGAAACAACAATACCGGTAACGCTGCCGAGTTTTATCACGCTGTTCATGATTTGAAAGTTAATGGCGAAGATGCTTTTGTTCAAGACTTATGGCAAATTTGCAATCCAAATCCCGATGGCTGTACGGGACAACATGGAACATGGCAGTACAATCGCGCCGGCTGGTGCCCGGGCCTCATTGCACGCCCTTTCAGCTATGACTTATCGCCTTATTTGTGGAAAACCCCCTTCAATTTGCAGTACATCTTTCAAACTTCTTACCAGGATAACTGCCACCCCAATAATCCTGATTGCGTGAGCGGCGTGACCTGCAGCGATTGCAACGACAGCTACAACCCTCACTACCGAATATCAGCATACGTGATTCGATTCAGTGAAAATCCATTGGAAGAAATTGTCAATATCCATAATTATGTGCAAAAACAAGAGGAAAATATTGATTTTGAGCTATATCCAAATCCTTCCAACGGCCAGTTCCGTTTAGATTTTAAAAATGAGATGAAAGAAGAATTGGTTTGTGCAGTGATTGGCATCAATGGTCAAAGCTTGAAGACCTTCTTCTTCAAAAATAGTAATGAGGCTGAAAATAAATTATTCGATATATCTTCTTTCAGTAAAGGCGTCTATTTTCTGCAGATTTATACTGAAAAGGGGATGAATGCACAAAAAATTATACTGCAATAGCTTTTTTTAGTGATAAAGATATATTTGATAAAAAAAGTGTACCTTTGCTGTGTCAAGTATTGAAAATCCATTATATTGTAATTAATTAATAATCTTATACTTATATGAAAAAAATTGTTTTATTCCTGTGTATGGTTTTGGGGTTGCTTATCATGGCAAATGCGGCATATTTGCGCAATGTTCCCCAAACCTTGGTACAGCCGAATGGTGACACGTTGCGATGCTTCGCTACCGGTGACGAGTATTATCACTGGTTGCACGATGATAATGACTTCACAATTGTGCTGAATGTTGAAACCGGTTATTTCGTCTATGCGGATCGAGTGGGCGAGGAGTTAGTGCCTACCTCATTTATTCCGGGGCGCGTTGATCCCGCAACGGTTGGCTTGACACCCGGGATTAATATTTCTGCCGAGAAAAAAATGGCAAAACGTCAGGCTTGGGAACAAGCTGTGCCACAGCGAAATACAAACTCCCGCATGAGCAATACCGGTCAATTAAACAATATTGTCATCTTTGTCCGTTTTTCTGATGATGGTGCTTTTACCAATTCTTTCACTACGGTGGATAATATGTTTAATGATGATGCCCAAGGTGCCGTTTCCATGCATAATTATTTTCAATCGGCTTCTTATGGACAGTTAGATATAGAATCCTATTTTTATCCGTCTCCAAGCGGAAATTCGATACTATCCTATCAAGATACACACCCACGCAGCTATTTTCAACCCTATTCTGCCAGCAATACCAACGGATATAGTGATGATGATGAACGCGCGTCTCGCGAGTTTTCACTGCTGAAACGTGCAGTAGAAGGTGTCGAAAGTCTCATCCCAACCTCTATCGATTTTGACAATGACAATGATGGCTATGTTGATAATGTTTGTTTTGTGGTAAAAGGCAATGTTGGTGGGTGGAGCGATTTACTTTGGCCCCATCGTTGGTCGTTGTATGGCGAAAATGCAACCATCAATGGAATGCGCGTGTGGGATTTCAATTTTCAACTCGCAGATGCCACTTCTTATTTTAATACCTCAACGCTTTGCCACGAAATGAATCACAGCTTGGGTGCTCCCGATTTGTATCACTATTATGATGGAACAGACTTAACTCCCGTCGGAGGGTGGGACTTAATGGAACAAAATGCCAATCCACCGCAACACATGGGCGCATATATGAAGTTCAAATATGGACAATGGATAGATGAAATTCCGGAAATTATCGCTTGCGGATCCTATTCCCTTTACCCGTTGGGCACCTCTTCTACCCATAATTGTTACAAAATCGCTTCTTCCAACCCAGACGAATTTTTTGTGTTAGAGTATAGAAACAAAAATAATAGCTTTGAAACAGCACTCCCGGGTTCAGGGCTTTTGATTTATCGTATTAATACCAATTTCGAAGGAAATGCAAGCTATAATGGGACTTCCATCTTTGATGAAGTTTATCTGTTCCGCCCCAATGGCACTCAGACCAATAACGGGAATATCGGGCTAGCGAATTTTAGTGCGAATAGCGGTAGAAATGAGTTTAACGAAAATTCAAATCCCTCTCCATTCTTAACCGATGGTACTCCCTCAGATTTGTATATTCACAGCATCTCGACAGCCGGCGGCGACTCAATAACCTTTTCTTACTGCCCCTACAACTACATTAGCGTTACCCCAACGTCTCTTACTTTATCAAGTCAAGATCAGGCTTCTGAAACCTTTATTATCGCTTCCGATATGAATTGGACAATTACAGGAAATCCGGTATGGCTGAATGTTAGTGCTTCGTCCGGCAACGCCAACGCCGTTATTACCGTCATGGCCAACTCTGCCAATAACACTTTTTCTGACAGAACTTGTACACTGACCATCACTGCACAAAATGGTGTCGTAAAACAAGTTGATATTACTCAATCCGGAATCACTCCGTATCTTACCGTACAGCAAATCAGTGCAAGTTTGCCTAGTTCCCTAACAGATAGCGCATATGTGACTATGTCATGTAACCATAATTGGACCGTTACCGCTGATTGCGACTGGCTTCAAACTAATCCTTCAACGGGATTTGGGAGCACCGAATTCGCTATTTACGCTACCGCTTTAAACCCGACTTGCACTCCTCGCACCTGTTTGCTGACTTTTACCGGTGAAACAGGCATTCGTGATTATGTTACCGTGACCCAATTAGGAACACCTCCCCAATTAAGTGCATCTCCCATTTCATATCAATTTGAAAATGAGACAAATGACCAAATGACCCTCGATATTATATCTAATACGGAATGGAATATTATCAGTGATATCAGTTGGTTGACATTAAGTGATGTATCAGGAAGCGGCAATGGTAGCGTTACGATGACCACCTGCGAATATAACAACTCTTCGGAAATCCGTTACGATACCTTAATTATTGAAACAGAATGTAACTACACCAGTGAGGTAATTGTTTCCCAAATAGGTATATTTCTTTATACTTCCGAATCGGCATTAATGTTGGAAGCACCTGCGCAAAGTGCTGCTTCAATGACTATTTTCGCCAATAGAAATTGGCAGATTAATAATATCCCGTCGTGGCTTATCGTTTCACCGTCTCATGGAACCGGCGAAACGGAAGTGGTGTTCACTTCCAATACCGCCAATGACGATTTAATTGAGCGTGCCGCTATTATCAGTGTCGTTTCTAACGACCTGCGAGAGGATATCTTAATCTATCAAAATTCTATTCATACAGGTATTCAGGAAGTGATGGAAAACACCTTGTCTATTTATCCTATTCCTGCAGATGATATTTTGTCGGTTGTTCTCCCCTCAAACGATGTTTATCAATATCAATTCATGGATGTAACCGGTAAATTTGTGATGTCTGGTCAACTTTCTGAGCCAATCTCACACATTCGTTTAGATGGATTGACTTCCGGCGTTTATTTCATTCGTTTGATGAACTCTTTCGGTGAAATATCCGTTCATAAAGTGGTAAAAAAATAAGGATACTTGCCGTTTATGAATGAATTCTCAAGAATTATTCTTTCACCGGCGGGATGATGACAGTATGAACGGCAGGATTTAAGCTGTTGAGTTGCTCTTCCGTAATTCTTTCCTGCTTAAGCATTCGCTTGGCAAGGAAAATCATTTCTGCACATCTGTTGGCATTAACGGTGCCTGTTTCATCTAAAGTTTTTGCGTAGTGTTTGGGAGCCCGTATCAAAGTTGCCAAATACATACTCTCTTCAAGCGTCAGCTCTTTCGGCTTTTTATCAAAGTAAAAGCGAGATGCCTCTACGATTCCGTTGATATTAGGTGCCCATTCCACAATGTTGATGTATATTTCAAACATTCTTTCTTTACTTATGAGATGGTTATTTTCAATCATCCATACCAGCATCATCTCTTCAAATTTGCGGGAAAGTACTTTTTTGCGGTTCAAAAAAATATTCTTCACTAATTGCATGGTGATGGTGCTGCCGCCGCGTGACATTCTACGTGATTTCAGGTCTGCTATAAGCGCGGATTCTATGGAGCATTTGACAAAACCGCGATGATAAAAAAACGAAGGATCCTCTGATGTCAGTATGGCATTCATTACGTAAGGCGGAATTTCTTCAAAAGAACAGAAATTCGGATTCTCCGGTCCAACGATAAAGGTGCGTTCCGCCACACCATTAGAATAATAGGTGTATTCAAATGATTCATTGAATCTTGTGATGACTTCGCTGTCGTTGCCTAAAGAAAAAGAATGGTCTGAACTGGCTATGTTAAAATCAAATTTTAAACTGTCAAGATTGGCAAAATCACAGTCGAACAACACTTTAAAGTCAATATTGCCTTGGGCTTGGAGTGTCGGAATAACCTGAAAAAGTTCATCAGGCAAAGCGGCGAACATCTCTCTAATATCTTTGTGTTTCTCATTTATTTTCAGAATGAGGTGAGGCTTTGTCCCTTTGATATATCGAAAATAGGGGTGAAGGTCAAAATGGTTCAGGCGCAGCGTTGAGGTCGAATCAATTTCAATATTTTCCGGAGATAGGGCAACATCCAGCGCAAACGCCGCCTCATCTACCCGAATCATTTGGTCGGAAATGTAATGATGAAAACAGTATATGGAATCCATTTTCCCACTGATATGGAAAAAGGAATGATCGTCCGTTAGTTTGTCAATGGTCAGATTGAGAGCCAATTGGTGAAAACTAAAGTCAATTTTTTCTAATTTTTTTATTAAAGGAAGATTGCCGGTTGCCCGATTGGATTCGTTAATGGTGAGTGCCCCGCTGTACAATTGTTTCTCTTGGTCAATCATTCCCCTTAATTTCCATCGAGTGGAGAGTGTATCTCCTTCATTGATAACTAAGTCTCCCGTCATGATGCCCTCTCGGGTTTGCATCGGGCTGATATGATAACTGATTCTTGCCGAATCAAATTCTGTGGTCACAAGGAAATTAGCGATGTCCATCTGTTGCGGTAAATAGTTTTCCAATTTTTCTAAGTAACTGTAAATTAATTTGCTATAATTGGCAGCTTCATTTTTTTTACTTTTCGATTTCAGAAATTCGTAATTGCAGTATTGGTCATTTTTTACCAATAGAATATGGATGTTTTGTGCTGATATTTTTTCCAGTTTTTTCTGAATATGAAATCCTTGAATGATATCAAGGCTCATTTCAAGCTGATTCGCTGATAACAAGGTGTCTTTACCATTTTTTTCAACTAATTGAAGCAAATCGAAAGAGATATCTACACTTCCGTCACAATGCAGAAATGAAATATCACAATCTTTGGTTATCATTAAACCGCCTTTTTCTTCTGCAAAACTCTCAATTTTGTTATTGATATATAGTTGTGCAAAAACGGGAAACAGCAGGTAACCTGCGATGATGAGCACCAGAATGATGGATGGAATAATCCATAAAAGACTTTTTTTATGAAAGGTCATTTGATTTTGATTTTTTTGTAATGTTAGTTTGCAATCTTCCGAATTTGTCAAAAACGAATCTGTTGGCAAGCACGATGCTGAGTAGCAGATTGATAGTGCAACCCGCAAAAATAGCAATCATCATCATGATTTGATACTTAATTGCCATGGAAGGCGAGTTGCCACCGAGAATCTGACCGGTCATCATTCCCGGTAGGGAAATCAGTCCTATGACGGACATCGAGGCGATGAGTGGGTTTAATCCTTGCATAACGGACTCCTTGATAAATGGATACAAAGAGCTCTTGTGATTGTTGGTATTGATTAACAGAAAGGTATAAAGATCGTTTTTATCATTTAATTCTCTAAAATAGGTAGTTAAACCAATGATATTATGGTTGAGCGAATTTCCTAAAATCATTCCTGTTATCGGGATAAAATATTGAGCATCAAAACAATAGTCTAATTGTAAAATGGCTCCCAAGAAGAAGGCATCAATAATAATAACGGAGGTAAGTGCAGCGATGAATAGGGGAATAATGAATAATTTCCAATTCAGACGCACGCGTCGGATGGTGGTAAAAACGCCGACACAAATCATCATGAATACCCACAAGATGTTAATCCACAGATTGTTAAGTTTAAATATCCATTCTAAATAAACGGCAACGAGGGAGAGCTGCAAAATCATTCGACCTACCGCAATGAGCATATTTTTGATGATGCGAATCCGAAAATAGAGCAATAAAACAATGGGAATAAGCAAAATAAGCAATCCCAGCGTTAATTTAAAAATGCTGATATCTTGAATCATAACTCAATAATTCTGTCCATGTGGTTTAAAAAATTTGGATGGTGGGAAGCGGCGAGAATGGTTTTCCCTTTCATTGTAGATAAAAGATTAATTAACAGTTCGATAGCGTCATTATCGAGAGAGGAGGTAGGTTCATCTATGAGCAAAATGGATTTTGGCATACTCAGACATATTGCTAAGATTATTCTTTGTTTTTGTCCGCCGCTGACTTGTAAGAAACTCTTATTCAAGAATGAATGATCTAATCCCAAGTCGTTTAAGTATTGGTTGACAGATGAAACACGGGGGGCGAGATTGAGCCATTCTACCAATTGCATGCCGTTTTGTGCCGGCAGGTTTATATTTTGCGGAATCCAAGTAATCGTTTTGCGAATCTCAGCAATGTTGTTTTCGTTTAAAAGAAGTTGATTGACTTGGATTTCGCCGCTGTCGGGTCGGCACAATCCCATTACTGTTTTGAGGAGTGTGGTTTTTCCTTTCCCGGATGCGCCCCTAATGCCGACTTTTTCACCGGTTTGTATGGTCGCATTAAAATGTTCAAAAATCATTTTTGAATGAAATGAAAGACTAATATCTTTAAAATCAATCATTTATTATTTACTTTTACTTCCTTGATATAAATCGAATTTCAGGTATTTGCATTCCAACGCACCGTTGAAAAGGGTATATTTCTTTGATGCGTGGAGTCCAATATTCTTGATCGCTTCGATATTGGAGCTGATGATGAACGCGGTGCAATTGGTGTAATGTTTTTTGAGGGCATCGCCGATTTCGTGGTAAAAATCCTCAATGTTATCGATTTCCATTCTTTCTCCGTAGGGCGGGTTAAAGATGAGCATCGCCGGTCTGTTTTTAGGTTCAGAATCCTGCATACTACAGCGTGAAAGTCGGATGAAGTCGCTCAGACGGGCTTCTTTGACGTTGGCTTTTGCCATTCCGAGGAAGCGGGCAGAGATGTCGAATCCGTAGAGAGTGATGGGCACATCATCTAAAATATCAGCTTCATCGGTAATTTTTTTCCAAGTATAGCGGTCAAAATTTTTCCATTTGAAGCAGCCGTAGTTGTCTCGGTAGAAGCCGGCGGGGATGTTGAGTGCTTGCATGGCAGCTTCTATCAGAATGGTGCCGGAGCCGCACATGGGGTCAATCATATCGCACTGGGCATTCCATCCGCTTAGTTTTACCATGCCGGCGGCAATTACTTCATTGATTTGCGCGGGGTGCGCCGATACGCGATAGCCTCTTTTATGCAACGATTCACCCGAAGAATCTAAGAATAAGGTGGCTTGCGAGCGAAGGATATGAATATGAAACTGAACATCGGGATTTTCTTTATCTACCGATGGGCGTTTATTGTATTTGTCGCGGAATCTGTCACAGATGGCATCTTTTGCCAATTGTGCCGCAAAAAGCGGAGTCTTGAAAATAGCATCGTGCATGGTCGTGCTGACGGCAAGAGTGCCGTTATAATCAAGTATTTGCTCGGCGGGGTAATTAAAAATGGCGTCGTAAAACTGCTTGTTATCGCGAAAATTGAACTGATGCACTTGCCACAATATGCGCAAAGCATAGCGACAAAAGTAGTTGGCACGGTACATCATGTCATATTCTCCTTCAAATCCCACTGCCCGATTGCAAATCTGACAATTCTCAGCCCCTAAATTTTCTAATTCTTCTTTCAGTAATGTTTCCAAGCCTGCAAAGGTCTTGGCGACAAATTTTTCTTTTTTATTCATTAAATTTTCTCAATTTCATTAATCGGAACCCAGCCCTTTTCGCCGTTTGGAATCTGAATCTCAGCCCAATTTTCCATAGTTCCCGTGATTTTTACTTTTAAACCTTCGTGAATCACAAACAAATTCTTTCCGTTTTCTGTCGGTTCACTTTTCGCGGTAACAACCAATTCCATCACAATGGCTTCCGGTTGTTTGATATAGCGATATTTTTCTTTGGAGGCAAAAATGATGGAAAAAATGAGTGTGATGAGTGAGAGAATCAAGGTAATCAGGCTGATGACGTGAACGGTGTTGCTTCTGATAATCATAAACAAAATAACGGTGACAGCGAGGAGAAAAGCGGCAATGAGGGATATGATACTCCATTGTCTTTCAGTCAGTTGCTGTGAGAAGTGATTCCACCATTCCGAGATTGCCGATTCCGGCACGGGGTCTATTCTATCGGTTATTTTTTGATTGACGAAGGCAATGTTGTGTTTGATGTCGTCGTTGCCCGGGTCAAGTTGCAAGGCGCGTTCATACCATAAGAGCGAATGCGAAATATCTCCATTTTTATAATATGCGTTCCCCAAGTTGTAAAATAAAACTGCTCCAACATTGTTGCTGTCAGCAATTTGTTTGTATAATTCAGTGGCTTTTGAATAGTTCTCCTGCTGATAAGCTTTGTTGGCATCTGTCATCTTTTGCATGTCGTTATTGGCAGAAATCCCTAAACAAGTCCCAACAAGTATGGATAATAGACTGAAAATCCGTAATGTTTTTTTCATTGTGTCGTATTATTTTTTTTCTATTATGGTAATATAATCAATGGATAAATTGTATAAATGATTCATTAGTTCTTCGTTGTTGTTAGGCGCAAAACGCGCAAACTCACATTCGTTCAGCGTGTTAATTAATCTTTCGATGTTTTCGTTATCAACATTTTTGCCTTCCAATTTAGCACGTACGGTGTCCATTGACAATTCTGATTGCGGGATATGATATTTGTCGCTGACATAACCCCAAAGTGCTCGCGATATTTCTATGTAAAATTCTTCTTTTTTGTTGGTTAATAATAATTTATGTGCTTTTTTTAACCGTTTTGTGGCAACTTTGTTAGCTCTGCGGTTTCGGAGTTGGGCGACATCTTTCCTGCTATTGATATATTTTCGCAGAATAATGAAAAATAGGATAACGAGCAAAAATGGCGTAAACAGCAGAATAAGGTAGATCGGTGTGCCAAAAAGCGCTCCTGTTTTGGGTGCGAATGCGTTAGGATCATCTTTAATATATCGGATATCTTTGTCTAATACCTGAATATCTTTTTGAAGCGTGGAATTGGATGTATTGTTCCCGTCAGCTCCTTTTTCAACTTCTATCGTAAAGGGTTCTGTGGTAAGTGTTTTGTAGGTGTGTGTCTTTAAATCAAAATAGGAAAATGAAGTACCCGGAATAATGAATTTGCCTGCTGCTCTCGGTATGATAACATAGTCGAAAGAGCGTGAACCGGAAACACTTTTTCCCAGCGTATTAATTTTATCAACCAGCGTGGGGTCCGCGACATCAAAGTCAGTGGGAAATGCAAAATTTAGATTCTCAACATGTTGCAAGTTTCCGCTGCCACTTATTGTGACCAATAAGTCGGTAGCATCATTGGTTGTCAAACTTGATTTGGTTAACGAACTTTTGATTGTGAAGTTCCCCACTAATCCGCTGAAATTATCGGGTTTCCCATTGGTTGGCAATGGTTTGACTTGTAATTTAACGGAATTGGATTTTACTTTAATCTCTTTTTGAGATGCCCAAAAACCGGATGAAATGGTAGCAATTCCTTCAAATTCTAACGGTGTGATGATGATTTCGCCCGATTTTTGCGGAAAAACGGCAGTAGTGCGAATCTCATAGACATTATATTTTTTCCCGTTAATTGTTTCAACAGATTGTTTGGCAGGTGATTTGGTGTCGCCTAAGGTATAGCTCCACAAATCTGCTTGTGACGGCAAATTATTTTTGGTGATTTGATAATCATAGATGCCGGAACCTAAGTAAATTTTATGCGTAATAATTACTTCTTGTCCTTCATAAGGGGTGGTCGTAGAAGCATATGCTTTTAAAAATACATCCGTGGCGGCGTTGCTTCTGGTTGGCGCGGGTTCATCAAAAAAGCTAAAGGGATTGCTACGGCGACCGCTTTGTTGGGTCTGTTGGTTCTCTTGCGTTACGACAATGCTGACGCTGTTGGCAGTTGTGGATTTCCCGTTTACTGTAAAAGTAGCACCGGGAATGGTCTGTTGTCCCAATTTGGTGGGTTGCAGAACATACGTGTAAGTATATTCGGTACTGCTACTTACTTGACCATTGATGATGGAAGTGGAGCTTGAATAACTTTGCGAGGGACCGCCGACAATGGAAAATGCTCCCATTGTTTTGCCGGTAGTAGGGGTGGCTTTCTGATTGATTTTAACATTGTATTGAAATGTCTGGTTGATTCCCACTTTTGCCGGTGCAGTGGCTGTGCATGTAACCTGAGCCTGCAAATTTGCAAAAATGAGTAAATTGATCAGCCATAAAACAATTGCTTTCTTTTTCATAATATAGTATATATTAGAATGTTACCAATCTTTTTCTTGTTTATTGGACCCGTTTAGATTCACTTCTATGCGTTTACGATTCACCTTTTGTTGCGTTTGTCTTTCATTCTGTTGCAGGGCATCTAATTGACGTTCAGTTGCTTGCTTCTTTTCGCGTTCTGCAGCCGATTCTTGCGGCTCTGGTTTCTGCCCTTCCTTGGACTGTTGTTTTTCTTTATTTTGTTCTTTGTTTTGCCCGTTTTCTTTTTGGTCCTGTTTCTGTTGATCTTTGTTTTCCTGCTGTTGTTGTTGTTGTTGTTGAGGGGATTTGTTCTTGTTCGATTTCATCATTTTTTTAGCGTATTCCAAGTTGTATTTGGCATCAAAATCTGATGGGTTCCGGCGCAAAACATCCTTATATGATTCGATGGCTTGGCTGTAGTATTGTTGTTCCATTTGCGCGTTTCCTTTATTGAAGAATACTTTTGCCAAAAATTGTTTGTCTTGTACGTTGTTTTTGAGATAATTAGCGATTGAATCGAGGGTGTCGAATTGATGTTGCCGATAAAAGGCATCCATTTGGTTAAAACGGGCAATATTTTCATTCGCAGGTTCGGTGTTCAGAACAATATCGTAAAATTTCAGTGCTTCTGTGTAGGCGTGAAATCCCGTAGTATCGCTTTCGGCGCGGGCAGTGTCAATGGTCGCAAATTCGGGGTCTCTTTTATCCTCACCCAATTTGAAAACGGCATTGCCTTTGTCGATGAGTGAGGCTTCGTATAAAGTCGTGGGACCAGTGTGACATCCCATTGCGAGCAAAAGGCAAACTGTCAGCAGCATTCCGGCGCCGTATTTTTGTCGCTGCTTCCATAACCAATCTTTCCATTTCGGTTTCACGGCAAATAGCAGCGATTCAATGATTAACAATAGAATTCCGATCCCTAACGGATATTGATAACCACTTTCAAATTGCTTATAATCAACGTCTTTAAACTCGCTTTTGTCCATTTTTTTTATTTCGTTGAGGATAGATTCAAATCCCATATTAGTATTGTCTGCATGAATATAAACGCCTTTCCCATACGTCGCTAATTCTTTAAGTACTTGTTCATTAAGACGTGTAATGACAGTATTTCCATCTTTATCTTTTTTGTATTGTGTGGAGCCGGAAGAGATGGGAATTTTTTCTCCGATCGTACTGCCGATACCGATGGTGTGAATAACTATTCCTTTTTGTGCCAGGTCTGTTGCTGTTTTTTGACTTTCAGGGTAGTGCGTTTCTCCGTCTGAAACAAGGATAATTACTTTTGAAGAAGCGATTTTTCCTTTTCCCTGTTGTTCGGCTTCATTTTCCGGAATAAGAGCAAGTTGTGCGGTGGATAAGGCAGCCGAGATATCGGTCCCTTGCACGGGAATAATATCTGTATTTACTTGATTGACAAACATTTTTGCTGCGGCATAGTCTGTGGTGATGGGGAGTTGAACAAAAGATTTCCCGGCAAAAGCAACCAAGCCGATGCGGTCGCCTTCCAATTTGTCAATTAAGTGAGAAATTGCCATTTTACACGCTTGTAGTCGGTTAGGCTGAATATCTTGCGCTAACATGCTATTCGAAACATCTAAGCAAATCATAATATCCACCCCTTTGCGCTTTCCTTTTTCAATTTTGGCTACTGTTTGAGGATTGGCTGCTGCCACGATAAAACAAGCAAATGCCAGCATCAATATAGAAAATTTTAGATGTTTCATTACCTTGGAACGTTGCGGTGTTAACGTCGTAAGTAATTGTTTGTCAATATATTGCTCATTTCTTTTTCTATCTTTGTATTGTAAAATGACATAGATAATTACAAAGATGAAAATGATGAATAAAGAGTATAGAAATGATTCATTTTCAAAACGAAACATAATAATCTATTTTAGAATTTCGGGCTGCAAATATACGCAACTTTTATACATTTTATTGTTCCTCGGTTGCGAGTCCGTCACTTTTTTTATTTTCCTTTTTCGCGGTATTCTTGGGCTTTGGGTTCATTTCCTAATTCGTGGTAGGCGTTTGCCATCATTTTGTAAATACGGGATTTTTCGCCGTTATCGAATGAGTTTTTCAATGCTTTTTCCAGATAATTGAGTGCTTTTTCCGGATTGTTGGAATTGAGGTAGGCCACCCCTAAAGTGTATGCCATCATCGAATTAGTGGGAAAAAGTTCGTTAATATCTTTTTCGTTATCTATAATTCGTTGATAATCTTTTATTTGTGAAAGAGTGTATAGATAATCTTCCCACAATGCGTATTGGGCTATTTCAATATGGATGGCTTTTTCGAAGAAGTAGGCGGCTTGTTCGTAATTTTTTTCTTTTAAACAGAGGGAGCCCATAGCAGCCCAGCCTTCTACGGCGTCAGGGTGTACTTTCGTGAGGATGCGCGACAGTTCATATTGTTGTGGGGAGGGCATTGAGGTGGGAAGTTTTAGCAAAAAAGTACGAAGTATCGGTAATTTCCGGTCAATAGTAATTTGTGGACTTTCAAATACTTTAACATAAGCGTTGTAAGCAGCTTCTTGTTCTCCTATTTTGTTATAATAATCGGCCATCGTGAGTTGTATTTCCGCATTGTCGGGATTGATTTCCATCACTTTGGAAAAGTAGGGGAGTGCTTTCTCCTGCATGTTGTTGATAATATACAGATTAGCAGCTTGCAAGTAATAATTTTCGTTAGATGGATCTTCTGTTATCAGCATATCATACTCTTTCACTGCATTTTTGACGTCGTTCAGGAAGAGCCAAATTTCAACTTTTGCGCGGGTAATTTCGTCATTATGCCCGACTAATTTTTCCAATTTCGTGTAGGATTTCAAAACTTCTTTGTAGTTCTGGGTCATTATGCAGGCTTGTGAGTAATAATAAATGTAGTATTCGCTTTCGGGTTTTAACTCGCATACTTTAGCCCAATATTTGATAGATTGTTGATAGTTTTCTTGTAAATCGAGTATATGGGCGAGCTCAATGATGAACCAGACGTTCTTTTTTTCGATGGAGATGGCTTTTTGCAAGTAATTTTCGGCAGATGAATACTCTTTTTTCTCTTTATAAATTTTTCCGAGCATGTAGTAAGCGGTGGCATGATTAGGATTGTTTGCGATGACATAACGAAATTTTTCCTCAGCCAATTGGAAATTTTCCGCGTAGAACTCTTTTACGCCGTCTGCAAAATAGACGGAAAGTTTGCGTTCTTGTTCAGATACGATGGGTTGTTTGGAATTATTTGAAATTGATTTTTGCGCATAACTATTTAATGTAAAACAAGTTATAGCGATAACGAAGGCAATTGCTTTTAATTTCATATGATGAGGTGGGTTTTTGAATGATGAATTAGGGCTGCAAAGATAAGGAAAAAACAGATAGCATGAAGTCGTTTTGAGCAAATAGATAAAAAGCGACAATACGAAGGCATTGTCGCTTTAATAAAACAAATATATATGAAGAAAATATTTTATTTTTTACCTTTATCTTTTTGACCGGCGTGGCCTCTAAAGATACGGGTTGGGGAGAATTCACCTAATTTATGACCAATCATATTTTCAGTAACATAAACGGGAATAAATTTATTTCCGTTATGAACGGCGATAGTCATACCTACGAAATCGGGCGATATCATGGATGCGCGAGACCAAGTTTTAATGGTAGATTTTTTACCGGATTCTTGGGCAGCCAATACACGTTGTTCCAATTTGTAATGGATATATGGACCTTTTTTTAATGAACGACTCATATTAATATCTCTTTAAATTATTTTTTTCTTCTTTCGATTATATATTTATTTGAATTTTTCTTAGCCGAGCGGGTCTTGTAACCTTTAGCTGGCAAGCCTTTTCTTGACCGTGGGAGACCGCCGGAAGCACGACCTTCGCCACCGCCCATTGGGTGATCAACAGGGTTCATAACGACACCGCGGACGCGTGGACGGCGACCTAACCAGCGACTTCTACCGGCTTTACCGGAAACTTCGAGGCTGTGGTCGGCGTTAGAAGCCATACCGATCGTAGCGCGGCATGCGCAAAGGATCATTCTGGTTTCGCCTGACGGCATTCTTACGGTTGCATATTTCCCGTCGCGGGACATCAATTGTGCGTATGAACCGGCACTACGAGCCAAACGACCGCCTTGTCCGGGTTTTAATTCAATATTAAAGATAATGGAACCGAAAGGTATTTCGCCTAATGGCAAGCAATTTCCCAAATCAGGGGAAACGCCTTCTCCGGAAGCGATTTTATCTCCGACTTTTAAGCCGTGAGGAGCGACGATGTATCTTTTTTCGCCGTCTGCATAAAACAGCAATGCAATACGGGCTGACCGATTCGGGTCATACTCGATGGTTTTCACCGTAGCGGGGATGCCATCTTTATCCCGTTTAAAATCTATAAAACGATACATCTTCTTATGACCGCCACCGCGGTTTCGCATCGTCATCTTACCACTGTTATTTCTTCCGCCTGTGCTTGGATTGGGGCATAACAAACTCTTTTCGGGTCTGTTTGTGGTAATATCATCATAAGCGCTGATTACTTTAAAGCGCTGCCCCGGCGTTACTGGTTTAAATTTTCTTAATGCCATTTTTTAAATATTGCTGTAAAAATCAATTTTATCTTCTTTACTCAAAAATACCGTTGCTTTTTTCAAGGTATTTTTTTGTCCTTCAATCATTCCGGCTTTTGTATAGCGGGAAGAGGATTTGCCACGTTGTACCAAAGTATTAACTCTAAGCACTTTAACACCATAGATGTCTTGTACTTCTTTCTTAATTTGCGTTTTGGTAGCCGCTCTATCAACAAGGAAGCCGTAGCGGTTGAATTTATCCGCGGCTATTGTCATTTTTTCGCTGATTATGGGTCTTATTAATACGCTCATTTTATAATTTTTTTATTGTTTATAATTATTCGCCGAGCATTTTTTCGATTTCCGGTATGCTCTTTTCGCAAATGATAAGATTGGTAGCGTTTAATACATCGTAAGTATTCACGTCACATGCTCTGATCACTTTGCTGCGTTTTAAATTGCGGGAAGACAAATAAACATTCGTATTGCTATTGTTTGCCAACAATAAGGTTTTCGTATCTTCCAAGTTAAAATGTTTCAGTATTTCTACAAAAGCTTTAGTTTTAGGAGCGTCGAAAGCGAAATCTTCCAAAACGATGATTTTGTTTTCTTTAGCTTTGTAAGTTAAAGCGGAGAAACGGGCTAAACGTTTTACTTTTTTATTCAATTTAAAGCCATAATCTCTGGGATGAGGTCCGAATACGGTAGCACCGCCGCGGATGGTCGGAGATTTGATACTGCCTGCACGTGCGCCGCCGGTACCTTTTTGTCTTTTTAATTTGCGTGTACTCCCTGAAATGGTTGATTTTTCCAAGGTGTCGTGGGTTCCTTGTCTTCTGTTGGCTAAAATATTCTTAATATCAAGCCAAATAGCGTGATCATTCGGTTCTACATTAAAAACATTGTCGTTTAATGTAACCGTTTTAGCTGATTCGCTTCCATCTATTTGATAAACTTTTAACTCCATCTTTCTATAATTATATATGAACCATTAGGTCCTGGTACGGAACCTTTAACTACGATAATATTTTTTTCTTTCACAATCTTCATAATTTGAAGGTTGATTATTTTCACTTGGTCGCCACCAGTTCTTCCTGCCATGCGCATTCCTTTGAATACTCTTGATGGCCAAGAAGATGCACCCAATGAACCGGGAGCTCTCAATCGGTTGTGTTGACCGTGTGTGCTGTCGCCGACACCCCTAAACCCGTGACGTTTTACTACACCTTGAAAACCTTTTCCTTTGGAAACACCTGAAACATCAACGTATTCGCCTTCTACAAATACAGTTACGTCAATTACCTGTCCGAAAGATTTCTTAGAACCTTCCTCAAAACGGGTAAATTCTTTCAAAACTTTCTTCGGCGTTGTACCGGCTTTCGCGAAGTGACCCTTCAAAGGCTTCGGCGTGTTTTTCTCTTTCTTTTCGTCGTATCCTAATTGGATAGCATCGTAACCGTCTTTCTCAACGGTCTTTACTTGCGTTACTACGCAAGGACCAGCTTCTAATACTGTGCATGGAACGGATTTTCCAGAGGCATCGTAGATACTAGTCATTCCAATTTTTTTTCCTATTAATCCAGACATTTTTAATAAATTTGATAATATTTTATTCCATTTTTACGCAAATTTCAATGTTCTTGATTTGTATTTAATAACTTGTAATTCAACAAGTTAACTTCCAAATTGCCGAACATTTTATTCACGCAAAAAAGTCTGCAAATATACAAAAATTATTCATATATATGTTCTTTCTCTTTTTTTTTATTTGATTTTTCTGTCAATCCCAAATTCACATCTGTATCGTTTTACAATATTTATATGATATGATTTTGTGGTATGCGTATTTTATGTATTTTTGCATTCTCAAAAATGGATGGATCCCAAAAAGTTATGGCACGAATTATTGCAATTGATTATGGACAAAAAAGAGTCGGTTTTGCGGTTACCGATGAGCATAGAATTTGCGCTAATCCATTGGATACCATTCATGTATCGCAGGCTTTCGACTTTTTGAAAAATTATATCGAAACGGAAAATGTGGATACCATCGTCATCGGCGAACCACGCAAAATGGATTACACACAATCCGATTCCTGCCGATTTATCGAACCATTTGTCAACCGCGTGCGCAAAAATTTCCCAGACCTTAACATCGTGCGCGTTGATGAACGTTATACTTCCAAAATGGCATTTCAAACGATGATTGATGCCGGTTTAAAGAAAAAAGACAGACAAAATAAAGCCCTGATTGATAAAATAAGTGCTGTTATTATTTTGCAAACATATTTGCAACAAATTGATATAGAAAACAATAGATTAAACGAAATAAAATGATCTTACCTATTTATGTCTATGGACACCCCATCTTAAGACGTCAAGCCGCCGATGTTTCTCTTACCGACGAGAACTTAAAAACATTAATTGAAGATATGTATGAAACCATGTATCATGCCAATGGCGTGGGATTAGCCGCTCCCCAGATCGGAAAATCTCTTCGCTTATTTGTCATTGATTCAGCACCTTACAAAGAATTTTATCCCAATGAAGATGCTCGGAAAATAACGTTTATTAACCCAACCATTACCACGCGCACGGGGGAAGAGTTCCCGTTCAACGAAGGTTGTCTGAGCCTGCCCGAAATTCATGAAGACGTAATGCGTCAACCGGCGATTGACATTACCTACTTTGACGAAACATTAAACCAAAAAACCGAACATTTTGAAGGAGTTCTGGCGCGTATTATCCAACACGAATATGACCATATCGAAGGAATGGTGTTTACCGATAAACTCTCTTCCCTCAAAAAAATGATTTTGAAACGAAAATTGTCGGACATCGCTACCGGCAAAACAAAACCCGGCTATAAAATTAAAAATCAATAACATGAAAAAAACTTTTTTATTGGCATTATGTTTCCTTACTTTGGTAGCTTGTCATCATAAAGAAGAAAAAAAAGATTCGGTACCGGTCGTTGATACAGTTCCTACAACGTTATATAATTCATTAGAAATCAGAAGTTTATATCATCATGCGGATTCTTTGCTTAACATAGGAAAAGCGGATACCGTTCTCATGAATCAATATGTAAACTTGGCACTTCGTCACGTTGAAAAAAATCCCGAAGACACTTTAGCCGCCGACTTTGTGTTTTATGCCGGCATTTTTCAAATGAAAGTGGCAGCCATGACACCCCCAAGCAGAAAGCAAGAGCGCCTCTCATTCTGTGCCATTGAGATCTTCAATCAAGTTGCAGAGGATTATCCGGATTATACCAACATCGATTATTGTTATTATTACAAAGGAAATATTTTCGAAAACCTGAAGCGTTTCACCGATGCCGAAAACGAATATCGCGAACTTGTCCATCGTTTCCCCAACTCCGAATTAGCAAAAGGGATTGCCGCTTATCTTGAGGTTCAGGGATTTACGAAAACACCGGACGAACTCATGTCCGATATTAAAAAGAAAAATTAATAATTGTAAACGGCTGCCAAATGCCGGGCAATCGCTTCGTCTGTGAATTGCTGGAGATGTGACCCATTATTTTCGGTCATGTATTTTTGTAAGTCACTATTGTACAACACATTTTCTATTTCAGCAGCCCAATTTTCGGCATCGTGCGGTGAAACATAACGGGAAAAGGGTCCGCCGCTCTCTTCCAAGCAACTCCCCGTAGCGGCAATGACCGGAGTTTTACTCCATAACGCTTCCAAAAGAGGGATGCCAAATCCCTCAAAAACAGACGGATATAAAAAGACGGAGGCACTTTGATACAATGCCGGCAAATCCGATGTCGGTACGTTTTGAAGAATGAATACCTGATTATCTAATTGATATTCACGTATATACACTTTTAACTCCTCTAAATAGGTCGTAGCCGAGCCAATCAGTACCAACGGACAATCCATCTTGCCAATGTGCATGGCTTTTAATATAACTTCCTGATTTTTACGCTTTTCAATGGCTCCGACCTGAAGCATGAATGAATTGGGTAAATTGTATTTTCGGCGGACTTGCTCTTTTATGTCTGCAGAAATTTCCGCTTGAAAAATGCGGTTACACCCCTGATAAACCACTTCTATTTTGTCTTCGTTGAGGTGAAACAACTCCACCAAATCTCGCTTGGTTTGCTCGCTAATGGCAATGACCGTGTCCGCAATCTGACAGCTATGTTTGTACTTTTTTTTATATATAAATCTGTCAATCAAAGGATAAAGTGAAGGAAATTTAAAAAAAATCAGGTCGTGCATGGTCACTACGGTATGCAGATTTAATTTTTCGATTCCGTAGGGAAGTTCGTGACTTAATCCGTGAAAAACGTCGATTTTTTGTTTTTTGATGTCTGAACAAATACCGGTGGTTCGCCAAAGGGACGGACACAATTTGTAGAAAGAAGATTGGGGGAAAACGGCTTGGCAGTTGGATTGATAATCGTGAAACAGAGAGACATTGGCTTTTGGAGTAAACATAAAATACTGATTATCGGGCAATTGTTCCGATAGCAGCCGGATGGTATCGCGGCTGTAATTGCCTAATCCTCGGCGATTATGAAAAGCACGTTTTGCGTCAAATCCAATTTTCATGATCCTTTGAAAGTTGAGAGAATAAATTTACAATGATTTATAAAACGTTGTGTGACAGATAGTTTAACTTCCGGCAGCGGCATTGGCGTTTTTTGTCCGATGTGAAGAAATGTATGCATAAAAGTGTGGGCGGAGATATGCCATTTTTGGAGAAAAATGGTTCGTCCTGAATTTTTCTTTAGCTTTCTCGTAGATTTTGAACCGAAATGATAGACTAAACTTTGTCCGATTCCTTCAAAATGTCGCACTCCCACCATCCACAGTTTTCTTGAAAAATCGGGGTCGGAGTACATTCCCGGGGAATATTCGACACTCATTCCGCCCACTAAATCCCATAAATCTTTGGGAATCAAGTTGGGGGGCCAGGTACTTCCCGACCAATTATCGCGGGTTAAAGATCCAAAATCGGACATTAAGTCGTTTTCGCGGAAGTTATCCACACTATTTCCGTAATCGGCAATCACGCAACACGGGTTGTTACCTGACGGCTCAATCATCGTGGAGGAAAACATAAAATATTGTGTATGAATGTTTTGTATCGAATCAGCCAATGCACTGTCCCAGTTGGGTAGAAAATACATATCGTCATTGGCGTATAAAATGTAGTCACTCTTTACCAATTCTCGGCAAATATTCAGCCCCATGCAAATACCAATATTTGTTTCAGCGTGAACAAAATCTATATCGTGTTGGGTATTGAGCCATTGCAAAGTACCATCTTTTCCTTCATTAACCAGAACGATTATTTGATGTTTGAATGCGGAATGTTGTTGCAAACTCCTGATACAGAGTTGTAAATACCGGATATTATTCCATGTTGGAATGATGATACTGAATTTAAAATCATTACTTGAAGTTCTCAAGTATTTTTGAATGGGAGGCATCATTTTTGATATAGTTTTACCAATTTTTGATATTTCCAATAGGTTGTTTTAGCATTTATTTTGCTGATAATGAAACCGTAATATCCATCTAAGAATCCTAATTTAAAAATGAAATCACGAATAAACCGCCACGCCACGTGCAAGCCAATCGAAGTTTTGGAGACGCGCTTGCCGGCTTCAAAAGCCGATTCTGCCGACAACGTTGAAAATTTATCGGCTTGTGCATAATGTTCATTTATAGAATAATACGAATAATGTAATAGATCACCCGACAATTTTACCACGGCGAAGTCGGTCGGAATGGTCAATGTTTCGTGCACTTTTTGTCCGGTCCATTGCACAAATCGTCTGTCAAAAATACGAATTTTCGCATCAGGGTACCAGCCGCCGTGACGAATCCATTTTCCACAATAATTCATCAAGCGATTCATCTCAAAAACCTGGTTATCAATATTTTGTTTTTTAATATTCAAAATTGATTTTTGTAATTCCGGGGAAACAGCTTCATCGGCATCAATGGAAAAAATCAAATCGTTTTGAGCCAATTGGTTGGCAAAATTCTTCGTTTTTACGTAACCTTCCCATTGATGTTGAATAAAAGAAACTTTGTATTGACGGCATATGTCTTCCGTTTTGTCGGAAGAAAAAGAATCAACCACCACAATCTCATCTACAATTTCGACTAAAGATTTTAAACATCTTTCAATGTTTTTTTCTTCATTAAAAGTAATAATAACAGCCGATATTTTTTTCATAATTCAGTTGGCAAAATTACATGAAATTCTCTATTAATGAGATTTTTCCATTATTTTTTGCGGAATTTGTTGATAAATAATCCAAAAAATAATGTCGTATACAGGGGAGAGCTTAAAAATAATTGTACCTTTGCAGCCATACAAAGCGTTAATTTTTTATTTTAAAACAACTGATAATGAGTGATTTTTCGCATTTACATGTTCACACCGAGTATTCAATTTTAGATGGATTAGCTTCTATTCCCGATTTAATTCGGAAGGCATATAATGACGGGCAGCGTTCTATGGCAGTGACCGACCACGGCAATATGTACGGCATTTATTCTTTTTTAAAAGAGGTCGAGAATTTTAATAAAAAGGAAGCGAAGCAGGGCGATCCGTTCAAAGCCATTATCGGTTGTGAGGTTTATGTGGCGCGTGTCAGTCGGCTTTCTGCCAAAAATAAAGAAGACCGAAGCGGGCATCATTTGGTGCTTTTGGCAAAAAACATGATAGGGTATAGGAATTTAAGTCGCTTATTATCATTAGGTTGGACTGAAGGCTTTTATTATACGCCCCGTATAGACAAGGAAATATTGCGGAAATATTCTGAAGGAATTATTGCATGTTCTGCATGTTTGGGTGGCGAATTGCCGCAAGCCATTATGAACGCTAATCCATCGTTGCATAATGGCGATATTCCCATTCATTTCAATTTGGATAGTGCACGAAAGGTTGTTGAGGAGTTTAAATCCATTTTTGGAAGTGATTATTACATCGAATTGCAAAGAAATGGACATAAGGAGCAGACGTTGGTTAATGCCGCATTACTCCAATTATCGGAAGAATATGGAGTGAAATGTATTGCTACGAATGATTCTCATTTTGTTAATAAAGAAGACTTTAGCACGCATAAAGTGTTGATTTGCATTAACACGGGCAGGAAGCTGATTACCAATGAAGAAATTTTGCAAGATACGGACACCGACAACGGATTGGCATATTCCGGGGAGGAGTATTTCAAGACTACCGATGAAATGAAGGAATTGTTTGCCGATGTGCCGGAAGCCATTCTCAACACTCAGCATGTAGCCGACAAAATTGAAGTGATTAAGCTCAAAAGTACGCCTACACTTCCTCATTTTGAAGTTCCGAAGGAGTTCAAGGACGATTTTGATTATTTGCAGCATCTTACATACGAGGGAGCCAAGTGGCGATGGGGAGAAAATCTGTCCGATGAAATTAAGGAACGTCTTGAATTTGAATTAAATACGGTAAAAGGAATGGGCTATCCGGGCTATTTTCTGATTGTTCGCGATTTTATCAATGCCGGACGTGAACAAGGCATCCGTTTTGGTCCAGGACGTGGTTCCGCTGCCGGCTCTGCCATTGCTTATTGCTTGAATATCACTAATATAGACCCTATCAAATACGATTTACTTTTCGAGAGATTTCTGAATCCTGACCGTATTTCATTGCCCGATATGGATATTGATATGGAAGATAGCGGTCGCGAAAAAATGATCCATTATGTGAGCGAAAAGTACGGCAAAGAGAAAGTGGCACAGATTGTTACTTTCAATACTATGGCAGCTAAATCTGCCATTCGTGATTGCGCGCGCGTTTTGGATTTGCCGTTGAATGAATCCGATAGAATTGCCAAGATGATTCCAACAAAACCTAAAACGACCATAGCCAGCACCATCAGAGATGTTCCCGAATTTAAAAATGAAATGGAAAACGGCACGGAATTGGTGAAACGAGTCATTCATTTTGCCATTCAATTGGAGGGGAAAGTCAGAAGTAGCGGCGTTCATGCATGTGGCGTTATCATCGGACGCGATAATCTAATAGACTGCATTCCACTCTGTAGTGCCAAAAATAGCGATACCATGGTTACCCAATACGAAGGCTCATTAGTGGAAGATGCCGGGTTACTCAAAATTGACTTCTTAGGGTTGAAAACGTTGAATATTATTACCAGTACATTAGAAAATATTAAAAAACGATTTAACCTCGACATCGAAATTGATGAAGTTCCGTTGGACGATGCCAAAACATTTGATCTTTATGGTCGCGGGGATACCATCGCCGTGTTCCAATTTGAAAGTGATGGTATGCGAAAATATCTGCAAGAACTGAAACCAGCTCGTCTTGAGGATATTATTGCCATG
>Ga0265294_10001316_pt1 | contig 33547 bp, 34 predicted proteins | sample MunlanPumphouse3_FD_192504 | JGI IMG/M metagenome (GOLD analysis project Ga0265294, IMG submission 192504) | Groundwater microbial communities from a municipal landfill in Southern Ontario, Canada - Pumphouse #3 | ecosystem: Environmental > Aquatic > Deep subsurface > Groundwater | place...
AGGGAACCGGTGAGGAGGGCAACAGTGAACTGTCTGCATCCGGTGCAACCGACCGTAATCCGTTCACGCTATGTATTGGCCATGTGTCTGATGCAGAAAGAGAAAGGGAAATTTATAGGTACAATACTGATAGTAACTCGTAATACTGATAGTAACTCGTAATACTGATAGTAACTCGTCATCACTATCCATCTGGCTAATGCTAAATCTTCCCCGACTAAACTCTATTTGATACCAAAAACTGGCCGATTATAATTAATAGGATTTCACGATGACTAAGATCAATGCAAAACCATTTCTCAAGTGGGCAGGGGGAAAAACCCAGTTACTTGATGAATTCTCAAAACGGATACCAAAAGAACTCAAAGACGGTGAGATATCAACATTTGTAGAACCATTCATTGGCGGAGGAGCGGTTTTTTTTCATTTTAATAGTACATTTTCATTTGATGAGTGTCACCTCTATGATATAAATGAGGAGTTATATCTCACATATAATGTCGTCAAAAGGGATGTGGACGACCTCATCGAATGTCTCCATAATCTCACCGAAACATTCCTTTCAAAGGAAGAAGAAGGGAGAATAAAGTATTTTTATTCCATACGCGATGAATTCAACCGCACAAAACAGAGTATCAATTATAATACGTATGCTAAAACGTGGATACCAAGGGCATGCCAGTTACTATTTCTGAATAAAACCTGTTTTAATGGCTTATTTCGAGTAAATTCTCAGGGAGGGTTCAATGTACCTTTTGGCCGGTACAAAAACCCGAAAATTGTTTATCCGGAACTGTTGAGAAGAGATGCTGAACTATTGCAAAATACGACGGTCCATCTTGGTGATTTCGCAAACTCATCACATTACATTACAAAGAATTCATTCGTGTATTTTGACCCTCCCTATCGACCATTAAGCCCTACCGCCTCATTTAACCATTATTCTAAAGGAGGATTTGACGATGCCGACCAGCGGCGTCTTGCAGAGTTCTTTGCAATATGCGATAAAAAAGGTGCAAAACTCCTTTTGAGCAACTCAGACCCAAAAAATATCAATCCTGATGACGATTTCTTTGATGTCCTGTATGCAAATTATCGCATAGAACGGGTTCCTGCGAAGAGGATGATCAATTCTGATGCGAGTAAGCGGGGAGAAATTAATGAGATTATCGTCACGAACTATTAATCCTCGATTTTGACGGCTCAGCAGAATCTCTGGTATCTGTGATACTATCCGTCTAAAAATTGCCATTAGAGGGAGGGCAGGGAAAAAGATGTTTGGTGTATCTTATCCCGTTTCCGTCCCATATTTTTCAACAATTTCCTGAATCTTCCGGATGCCTAATACAAAATCAGAATTGGGATATTTCGAGAGTATAGGAGTTACATCAGGTTCGCATTCAATCATCTGCTCATCATAGGGAATGACAAACTGTTCTGAAAAGAGAGGTAACGTATCTCCGAGAATCTCATGCACTTTTGCAATATCGCGTTCAGAACGGACACGGTTGATTACCAGATGCACGTGTTGGATGTCAAGCTCCTTTGCGAGGCGAACCGCATGCTTCACCACCTGAACGGAATTGAACGTAGGATCTGTTACAAGGAGCGCCTGATTAAACCCCTGTGCAATTGCGCGACCGAAATGCTCCACTCCCGCCTGTGTATCCAGCAGGATTACCTCATTCTTTCTGAGATTGATGTACCTGACGACAGATTCAAGCAAAGCGTTCTCCGGGCACAGGCACCCGGTTGCGGCCTGAACAACCGTGCCCATTACAAGAATGTTGATGCCCTCAGGCCCCTTTACACCGAATCTCTCGACCACATCAGACACATCCGGGTTCAACTTCAGCATCAGTCCCCACCCCTCACCTGGCCTTGCTCCGACCTTTTCCTCCACATAATTGTAGCTTTTTGTAAGAGGAACGATAGTCTCGCTTTCTTCTCGGGGGATACCGATTGCATACGGCAAGTTCATTTGTGGATCCTCATCTACGGCAAGTACGGTAAAGTTTTTACGGGCAAACAAATGGGAGAGAAGGGCGGTGATAGTCGTCTTCCCAACGCCTCCTTTCCCCGTAATAAGAACCCGAAACCCTTTTTCGGGTCTCAGTTGGGTATTCTCTTTGATCATATTTGCCGCATGGGCCATTTTTTCTCTATTCTTTGTATCGTCGCACATGACTGTCACGTATCCTTATCTTCTTCCTGACGCGGCTGAAATTTCCGCATGGGCAATATTACTGCTACGGCATTCGGGGCATATGTCTCGGATATCCTCAGTAAGAGGGGGGTCTATCTTTGCATAAACCTCATCTGAGAGAGACTCTGGTGCAAAGTAGCGACCACATTGAGGACACTTCCTGAGTTTCACTTGGGTTTTTCCCCATGATACCATGGTTCTTTCAGCACCCAAATTTCCAATCTCTATTGCATGGGTCGGGCAGACCGCGGCGCAGGCCATACACCCAAGACAGGCAGTATTTTCTTCAAGGAATGGAGTACTGACCACAGTATACGGCCCACGGTTCACAAACGACATGACACTGGCACCGATGATCTCATTACATACCCTGACACAGAGTCCACAAAGGATGCATTTGTTGCCGAGCGGATCCTCCTTGTCGATTTTTTTAAAGAACCGTGTCTTTGTAACGCCGTACTTCTTTGCGAGTTCTTTGATAACCTCTGATCTCGGTGCTTCGGCGAGATAGAGTTCGAGGATCATCCTGCGGTGACTGAGAATTTTAGGAGAATCGGTGATGACTTCAAGCCCCTCCTCCGCACGCAGAGTACAGGATGTCGCCATCTCCATCCGCCCCCTGCGCATGAACTCAACCATGCAAAGCCGACATGCACCATAGGGAGAAAGCGATGCTTCGTAACAGAGATGCGGTATTTCGATCCGCTCCCGTATTGCCACTTCAAGAATGATCTCCCCTTCATTAGCCCTGCACGTTCTTCCATCGATAATAACTGTGACCGGATGGGGTGTCTTTTTCAGCAACTCTTCGGTTACAGAAACAATTTCCGGCGTCATGATTTCACCAGTGCATCGTATTCTTCCCTGAAATACGCAAGGGTGGTCAGTACCGGATTTGGAGCGCTATTCCCAAGTCCACAGAGCGAAGTTTCAACAATCGTTTCCGAAAGTGATTTGAGGGTGTCGAGATCTTCAGGAGTCGCTTTGCCCCCAAGTATTTTGTTGAGGAGGATCAGCGTATGCTTCAGTCCTTCGCGGCAGGGGATGCATTTGCCGCATGACTCCCCCGTTGCAAAACTAATGAAATATCGGGCGATATCGACCATATTGGTATCTTCGTCCATAACGACGATTCCTCCTGACCCCATAATCGATCCAATCTTTGCAAGACTCTCGAAATCCACCGTGGTATCAAAGAGTCTCCGCGGAATGCACCCTCCCGAAGGGCCACCTGTCTGAACGGCCTTGACGTCTTTGCCATCTGAACTGCCGTTTCCGATATCAAATACAATGGTATTGAGCGTTGTCCCAAGTGGAACTTCCACAAGCCCCACTCTTTCGACATCCCCCACAAGAGAGAATACCTTTGTTCCGGCATTTTTAGGGGCGCCGATACTCTTGTACCAGTCGCTTCCATTTTTGATAATAACAGGGACATTGCACCACGTCTCAACATTGTTGAGATCCGTTGGCCTGCCCCAGAGTCCTGAGTCTGTCAGGCGGGGAGGGCGAGGAGTGGGACGTCCGGTTCTTCCTTCGATGGATGCAACAAGTGCGGTTGATTCCCCACATACAAAGGCGCCTGCACCTGTTGCAATCTGGATATCAAAGAAGAAGTCGGTACCAAATATGTTTTTGCCAAGAATGCCGCACTCCTTTGCCTCTTTTATGGCATGTTTCAATCGACGGATGGCGAGCGGATATTCGGCCCGGATATAGATCAGACCCTCTGAAATATCCATTGCATAGGCCCCAAGAATCATTCCCTCAATGAGCATGTGGGGGTCGCTTTCCATCTCATTCCGGTTCATGTATGCACCGGGGTCACCCTCATCGGCATTGCAGATCAGATACTTTTTCTCGTTCACTTTCTCCTTGGTAATCCTCCATTTCAGTCCTGCAGGAAATCCTGCACCGCCCCTTCCACGAAGACCGGATTTTTCAACCTCCTCAAGGACAGCATCAGAATTCATACTGCTAAGTGCCTGCCATGCAGCGGAATATCCGCCGACAGCAAGGAATTCGTCGATATCCTCCGGGTTGATTAAACCGGCATCCCGTAGGATGACTTTTTTCTGATGCCCGAAGAACGGGATGTCATCGTAGAGCGGGATATCCTCAAAACCACGCCCGTAATTCAGGTTACATCCCATCAGGTGGTTCCACCCCTCTATTCTGCAAAGGGCTTTTTCAAACGGAACCGTGCCCAGAGAGACTGCATCCAGAATATCATCCACGTCATCTGGTGTTACCCGATGCAGGAGTACAAGAGGTTTTTTCGGGTGGGCGATTGCTACTATCGGCTCTTCCCGACAGTAGCCAATGCAGCCCGTCGGGACAAGGATTACCTCAAGGTTCCGTTCCCGGATTCTTTCCTTTAGACGGTCATATACTGCTGTTGCTCCAATTGCCGCACCACAGGTTGCAAGACCTACGGTGATCCGGGGTATATCTGGCTGGATTTTTTTTAGCCCGCGGTTCTTACGGACTAAAATCTCGTTGGGCATTTCAATAGTCATCTTTTTTCCACCCATACTCTTCGAGAATTCCCGGTACATCTTCCGCTTTTGCATATCCGTACAGGGTATTGTCAACCTTGAGAACCGGTGCAATGCTGCATGCCCCAAAACACCGGGCAATCTCAAGGGTGAAGACGTTGTCTTTTGTGGTAACCGGACTTCTCTGTTCTTCTGTGATCCCTTCAGGGAATCCAAGGAGTTTCTCAAGATTTTTGAGAATCTCTCCCGCTCCCTTCACGTGACAGGCAGTGCCCATGCAGACGGTTATCCGGTGTTCTCCAATCGGTATAAGGGTGAAGAATGAATAGAACGTTACCACACTGTACAACTGTGAGAGGGGAATGTCCAGTTTCCATGAGAGCATCTCAAGGGATTCCCTCGGGATATACCGATGGGTATTCTGGATATCCCCAAGGATGCCCAGTAGCCTTCCCGAAGGAGAGTCATAGGCAGAAATTATTGCGTCAAGCGCTTGTTCATCCATAATACATCTCCCGTAAAAATGAGATATGGATGGTATCAGATTCCAAGTGCGGCCCGTTTTCTGTCAATCTCTGCTTCAAGAAGGTCAGCGGCCTTTACGGGGTCAGGTTCAACGGCGAATGTTGCATTTACCACATCTTTCAGTTTGACGGTCAAAAGATCAATGACATTTTGGCTTCCAAAGATCTTTGGTGGAACGCCGAGAACCGTATAGACACCGGAGGATACGAAGTATGTTCCAATGGATACGGCCTTTTGTGAGTACCATTCAGGAGCCGCACCGCCGAGGGGGAGGTCTTCTATACCCACACCGAGTTCCTTTGCAATGTTTGCAGCAAGCACGAGGATTCTTGAACAGTCCACACATGAACCCATGTGAAGAACCGGTGGAATACCAAGTGAGTTGCAGACCGCTTTCAGCCCGTCTCCGGCCTGATCAGCGGCCTCGGGAAGGAGCAGTCCTGCCTTACCGCTTGCAATCGCAGCACACCCGGTCTCTACGACAAGGATATTTCGTTTAATGAGTTCCCTGGCGAGTGTGATATGACCGTAGTCATGTTTGATCTTCGGGTTGTTACACCCGACAATGCCGACCGCCCCTTTTATTTTCCCTGCAACAATGGCATCGATGAGCGGTTTGTACGTGCCGCCGAGAGCCTTTCGTATGGCTTCCTCAGAAAATCCTGCCATCAATTTCATGGGTTTTGCAGGAATTCTGACTCTGGCCTGATCACGGTTGGGAAAATTCTCAATGGCGATCCTGATGATCTTTTTTGCCGTTTCAAGACCTGTTCTGGGCTGGAACTCATGATATTCTGCACCCTGCACTTTTGATTTATTGCTGGTCGAGATTACTTTCGTATGGTAACAACCCGCCGTATGGGTGATGGACGGGAATATGCACTGGTAGTCAATGACCATTACTTCAACAGAGCCTGTTGCGATTGCAAGTTCTTGGTCGAGCATATTTCCTGCAATCGGTATGCCGTGTCTCATCAGCAGTTCATTGCCGGTGCAGCACATGCCCACGAGATTGATGCCTTTTGCACCATTCTTCTCCGCGAGTTTCTTGAGTTCAGGATCTTCTGCCGCCTTGACGATCATCTCTGAGAGAACCGGGTTGTGGCCGTGGAGCACCACATTGACCATGTCCTTTGAGAGCACTGCGAGATTTGCCCATGATTCTACTGGCGTGGGTGTGCCAAACAAAATATCCGAGCATTCGGTGGCCATCATGGATCCGCCCCACCCGTCAGAGAGCGAGGTTCTCATCGCGTGCAACAGGATATTCAGGTAATCCGCACCGACACCCATGTGAATCCGGTGCATGGCTTCGACGATCTCGCGATCGACACCCCTTGGCCATATCCCTGCGTCCTTCCAGATTTTTTTGGTCTTTTCCGGAGCCCTTTCTAACAGCTGAATCCTGTTTTTAAGCGTCCCATACTCCTCGAGCATGCCCCGGGCAACGCCCTCTGCAATCTCGTTTTTCGACCGCCCTTCGGTTGTGATGCCGTATTCTTTGGCGATGAGATGCAGCTTCTCTTCATCAGTTATCTCGTAGCCCTGCGATTTTCCTTCGGCTGTTTCCAGAAGAACTTCAAGGATCTCACGTCCGTGATCCGAGTGTGCGGCCGCACCGGTTGCAAGATCGTCGAGCATGTTTCTCGCCACAATCAGATCAGCGGTAGCCCCGCAGACACCCCGGTCAGGTTTTTTCCCGAAGGGTTCGATGCGGCAGGGGCCCATGGTACATCGGTTGCAACAGACCCCAAGCTGGCCAAATCCGCATTGCGGTTGCTGGCTGGCAAGTCTGTCCCAAGCAGTCTCTATACCATCATCGATCGCCTTTACGATCATCTCCTGATCCGTTGGATCAAGCGCTCTCTCTTCGGCTATTTTTTTTGCTTTTAATGTATCATACATGGTAATCATCCTCTGTTACAAAATTTCGAATACCTCAAACTACTTTTTCTCCGGTCTCAGCTATCGCCTTCATAATAGCGCGGAATGCTCTGATGTTATCCGGAATTTTTGGCACTTCCACGTCTGTTCCCTGAGATTTTATGATTCGCATCGAGAAGTCCTTCCTGCTTACCCTAATCAAATCGTTTACATCCCCAAACTCAAGTGCTCCGGTTTTGCATGCTTCTGCACATGCAGGAATATTACCCTCTTTCTGACGGCTGATGCAATTGTCACATTTTGCATTGACTTCACGGTCATTTCCCGTCTGTTTTACTTTTTCAAACCGGATGATACCGAAAGGACATGCAATGGCACACATGCCACAGGCGATGCATCTCAGGTAGTTGATTGCGACAATTCCCGTCTCCTTGTCACGGAAAAGTGCTTCGGTTGGACATACCTGCATACAGGGTGCCGGGTCACAATGCCTGCACTTGTTGGGAAAAGAAAGGTAGTCGATCACCGGTTCTACAAAAATCCGCGGTTTTGAAACCGGTTCCTCTAAAATTGCATCGAATAATGTTTTACTCTCGGAATGCTCAATAGCACACGCGATTTCACAATGCCTGCACCCGATGCATAGTTCAGGCCTTACAAAAACAGTTTTCATAAGTTTGCCTCCTATTATCCGCTGGTTATACTGTCGTTATCATTACAGCATTTCAGGTAGTGGATAGGTGAGGATTTAGTAATAAGATATAATAAGACCTTGTATAGTCCCTGAAATATTCAATTCCTGAGGAAATGAGCCCCTTTCGTAAGAGCTACTCATATACACATTAGTATCACGTTTACGCTGTAATGGTAGCCCAGTAGAGAGAGAACAAAGCATAAATCTGTTGAATATCTGATCGAAGGTTGCTAATGGTGTTAAAATAATTATAGCCTTTCGATGGCTAACGAGGATGTCTACCTACTACCTTACCTAAATACGATATGGTTTAAGGTTTTAAAAAACTCAAAAAAACGAAAAATTACGCCCCCAACAGGACTCGAACCTGTGACATTCTGGTTAACAGCCAGACACTCTACCAACTGAGTTATGGAGGCATGCACAACCTGTGTGCTATACAAGGTCGCATTGAGGGTTAATAAATATTATCGATTAGTACCGTTCTCTTCACGCATTGATTCGAGAAGAGCGATGATGGCATCAATCTCTGAATAAAGAGTTTCAATCCCTTGTTTCGCCGCTTCTGTCACTATTGCGCCCACTGGCGATGCCTGAATATACCCCTGTCCTTCAAGCACCTTCAGAGAGTAGCGCACACGATGAGCAGGTAGTCCCGTGAGTTCAGCCAGTTTCATTATACCAATCGGCTGATTCTCTGCTACGATGCGCACCACCCTGAGATGCCGCTCAACCAGTTCTACTTCTGAAAGAATCTTCTCAAGCATCAATGTCGCCTGTCTGTTCCCCGGCAGAAACGGATATCTCTGTCTCTTTTGCCGGTTTCCCGGAGGTATCGTCCTGGGCCATCAGCCATTTCTTGTCATTCATATAGGCTTTTCTGAAATAGAGCGCTAAGAGAATTGCCGATACGCCGCAGATAACTGCAATATAGTGGCTGTAGCTGGTAATTTCCAGGAATGTAGCAAGGATTGACAGTGCTGCGAGAAAGAAAATTGCATTCAGAACCATGGTGAGCTTTGCAAATTTCATCTTGAATATCTGCTTCGCTGACTCGTCCATTATCCATACATCAACTCGTCAGGATAAAAGTACTTGTGCTTTGCTTTGCAATGATCAGGCATGGAGACACTCAACGAGGCCATAGAGAAGGCAGAGGCGGAAGCCTACGTCATCTATGCTTCCTCACAGGACCCGGATATGCGGTACCTGACACAGTTTGTCACATCTGACCCCTTATTTTATATTCAAAAACGGGGAAAAGAGGGAATCCTCATTGTACCACAGATGGAACTCGAACGGGCGCAAAAAGAAGCCTCCTGTGGAGTGATTTCCCGCGGCGATGCTCAATTCTTTAAATTCCTCGAAGATGAGGTTAGCCCCCGCCGGGCCGCTGCCCGTATGGTATTTGAATATGCGGGCGGAGATCTCATTGTCCCCCGTTCATTCCCGTTAGGCATTGCAGAAGATATCAGGTTATTTTGCCGCGTCACTGTTGACACGGATACGGTGGAAGAGATGCGGGCGATAAAAAGCCCCCGCGAACTTGATGCAATCCGTACAGCACAGGAACGCACCAATGAAGTGATGGCTTTTGCTGAGAATATCATCCGCCATGCATCCGTGCAGGGAGAAGAACTCTGGTATCAGGGAACCCCCCTCACCTCAGATTACCTCAGGCGTGAGATGCACTGCTGGCTTCTCCGCCATGGGTATATGGCCCGCGACACGATTGTCTCATGCGGAAAGGAAACCGCCCAACCACACAACATCGGCTCAGGCACCCTCCTCGCAAATGAACCGATTCTCATCGATGTCTTTCCGCAGGACGAAAGAACGGGATACTATGCGGATATGACCCGAACATTTGTCAAGGGAGAACCATCCCCGGAGATACAGGAGATCTATGACACCGTCCGCGATGGCCAAACACTTGCAGAAGAGATGATTCGACCGGGCATCAGCGGTGCAGAGGTGCACAATGCCGTACTCGACCATTTTACCGAATGTGGCTATGTCACAGAGGATGAAGGTTTCATCCACAGCCTCGGCCACGGGGTTGGTCTCCAGATACACGAAAACCCCTCTCTTTCCCCGCGGGGCGATACTCCGCTTGAGGCAGGCCATGTGGTCACCGTTGAACCTGGCCTCTATTACCGAAAGATTGGGGGGGTTCGGTTGGAGAACATGGGTGTTATAACCAAAGATGGTTTCGTCTGTTACACGAAATATAAGAGGAGACTGATCATATGAACGACGATATTTTATCCCATTATATGGAAGCCGGAGCCCTTGCAAAGCGGTTCCGTGACAAAGCGGCGGCAATGGTTGTCCCAGGCGAGTCAATTCTGGAGCTGGTAGACACCATCGAACAGGCCATCCGTGATGAAGGTGCAGGGATTGCCTTTCCCCTCAATATATCAATAAACGAGGATGCAGCCCATGATACTGCCGGACCGGGGGACGAACGCCTCTTTTCAGAGGGGGATGTAGTAAAAGTAGATCTTGGAGTCCATATCGAAGGATACGTCGCAGACACGGCAACAACGGTTGACCTTGGTGACAACGCTCTCTTAGTGGAGGCATCACGGGCAGCCCTGAATGCAGCCCTTGCACTGGTCCGCCCGGGAGTTACCACGGGTGAAATGGGCACCGTTATCCAGCATGAGATCGAGTCACGAGGTTTCCGACCGGTAGCAAACCTCACCGGACACGGACTTTCACACTTTTCACTCCACGGAGAACCCATGATCCCAAACATTTCTATGAACGGCGGCGCGGTCATTAAAGAGGGCATGGTATTTGCGGTTGAACCCTTCGCGTCAAGCGGCACCGGAATGGTCTCTGACAGCAACCGAACCCTAATCTATAGCCAGATTGCCAGCCGAGGAGTACGGCTTCCCTCGGCAAAACGGGTAATGGATCAGATCCAGGATCGGCGCTCCCTTCCCTTTGCCAAACGATGGCTGACAGGAGATAAGATCGATCTTGCCCTCTCCACACTCAAGAGAAGCGGTGTCGTGCGGGGCTATCCGGTCCTTCATGACTGTTCCGGGTCACTCGTCTCTCAGGCAGAGCATACCCTCATTGTCACCGAAGATGGGTGTGTGATAACCACCCTTTAGCCAACCTTTTTTGTTCTCTGCGTAGTACATCTCCTGTTACGCATGTCTGATGACGCTAATTCAATGGTTCTTAACCTCATGGAGATTCTTCTGACGGCCGCAGTCGCCAATGAAATCCTCGAGATTACGAAGAATGATCTCCCACAGAAATTACGGAAAATAACCGGAATGTCCGGTGCAGCGTCAGAGTTCAAACGCCCGATGGTGATTAGTGAAGGACTTCTCGACCGCGAGATGGGTGTGAAGGGTGCCTATGAACACCTGCGCACAAATCCTTTCGTTGATTATGACGATTTTGGGCAGCGCCTCTCTATCACCGCGCTTGCACCGGCGGTTCAGTGGTTTGTAAAGAAAGGGGGAGGAAAATGTGTGGAAAAAAATCCTGCACTTGCGCTCTACGCAGAAAGAAACAAGATCGGGAACTTCTCCTATCAGGAAGCACTGAAAAAGAATGGACGGTTTGAAGACTCGGTCGAGTATATTGAAGCAAAACTGGCCCCGATCGTTGCTGAGTCTGAAGAGATGCGCAATGCGCGTGACCTGATCATCATCTATGCACCGGATGAAATGGAATACAGCATGGACAATCTGGTCTGTACCGTAGGGCAGCAGGACGCGATTAAAAAGATCGGTGTGGCATTAAAAAACCGTGATTTCCTATGCGAACACCGGATATACGAGTTTGGGAAACTGCTCTTTGTAGGGCCACCGGGAACCGGAAAGACATCCCTTGCCCTTGCATTGTCCCGCGAACTTCATATGCCCCTCCTCGAAGTCCGTCTTGCAATGATCACCTCTCAGTACCTGGGCGAGACATCCAAGAATATCGACCGTATCTTTGAACTGGCACGGCGCCTCTCCCCGTGCATCCTCTTTATTGATGAGTTTGACTTTGTAGCAAAATCCCGTCTCACCGATGACAACGCGGCAATGAAACGGGCAGTGAACATGCTCCTCAAAAATATCGATATGGTGAGTTTCGTCAAAAATGGCGTGCTCCTCATCGGGGCAACGAACCACCCATCGCTTCTGGATGAAGCAGCATGGCGACGCTTCGATGATGTGGTGGAGTTCCCCATGCCGGACTGCGCAATGCGCCGTGATATCCTGCGCGCGGTCACATCCCTGATTGAATGTGAATGCGACTTTGATTCCGTTGCTGAACAGACCGAAGGATTCTCTGGTGCAGACCTGCGGATGATGATCAAAGAAGCGATCATTGCTGCCCTTATGGACGAACGCCACAAAGTAACCGCGGAAGATGTCGAAATCGGCATGCAGAATCTCAAAAACCGTCACGTTATCCGGAGCAATATCTGACGATTAGGTGAATTGGGGAATGACTGTTACTATCACACTGCTTGGAACCGGTGACACCACCGGCACCCCTCTTCTCGGGTGCACCTGTCCGAACTGTATTGAAGCCGCCGCATCCGGAACAGAACGCCTTCGCACCTCTCTTTTGGTGGAACATGAAGGGTTCAATCTCCTCATCGATACATCACCGGATCTCCGCAGGCAACTGCTCGATGTGGGTTCACCCCATATCGATGCAGTCCTGTGGACGCACGGGCACTATGATCACTTTGGCGGGTTTAACGATTTTTACCGGGTGCAGAAATATCCTCCCGGATACGGCGCCCCCGAGGTGGTGGCATATATGCAGAAGCAGTTCCATTTCATCCCCTTTACTGCCCACCCACAGGAGCCCTATGTGCCGTTTGTCATAGGCGGCCTGAGGATTACCCTTGGAAAGGTGAATCACCCTCCCACGCCAACCTATGGCTTACTCATTGAAGACGGAGATACTCGTATTGGATATACAGCAGACACCAATCCCGACATCCCGCAACGTACGAAAGATCTTCTGGACGGGTGTGATCTTTTCTTTGCGGATGCTCTTTTTCCCAATGGAATCCATCATCCAAAACATATGAACTATTCAGAAGCAATCTCCCTTGCACGTGAATTGAATGCAAAAGATTTCCGTCTGGTTCATCTCTCACATAAAATCGGGTTAAACGACCCACATATCGGATATGACGGAGATACGTTTGTACTCTGACACAGTTATCGTTCATTTTTCCAAAAAATGGTAGTGCCTTTCTGCTCTGGACAACCAATATATATTTACCCACTCGTTCACAAAACTATAAGGTACGTATGGAAATTAAAATTCTTGAACTCAAACCCGGCATTGTAAAAATTCTCTTTGTCGGTGAGAGTCACACCTATATGAACGCCCTGAATCAGCAGATTCTCATGGACCCCCGTGTGGACGTTTCATCCTATAACCCTAAGTACGATTTCACTGACCCGGAACTGTTAGTCTCAACAAAAGACGGTGTAGACCCCTTTGTGGTCATCATTGACGCAGCCCGTCAGATCAGTGCAGATTGCGCTGAATTGTTAGACGCAATTCAGCAGTGCTAAACATATCATATCCTTTTTTCAGCCTTTTTTTCTGAACCTCATCCGTCTCACAGAGACGAGAGAGGAATGTAGTCAGACAAAAACAGCGATTACGCTGAGGGTTACAACGCAAGTGCTACCGAGATGAAACCCAAGAAATACTATAAAAAAGAGAAGGGTAGGTTATACCCGTTCAGTAAAGACAATCGAACCCGCAACACGGGTGATACGAATCTCCAGTTTCTGTCCGGGTTTTGCACCGGCTACATACATGGTGTATTTGCCGATTCTGACCACGCCATCGCCGCGCTTTGATATGGACTGGATCTCCACTTCCATCTCTTTGCCTTCTTCCAGTTGATTTGCCACAGATTCAGGGCGGGCACGTCTTTTTCTGACCGGTCGGTGACTGCCACAGGCATCACACTTCAGGATCATAATACGGTCTTCCTTTATCAAACGGGTGTCAGGCTTTCCACACTCAGAACACATGACATAATCCTCGGTATATTTAACTACCAGATTTTTGATCAGCTCAATCTCAAACTTACCATTAAAGACCGCACGTGTTCCTTCTAACTTACCGGAGGTTCCCAGTTCACCCAGCAAAAACTTCATCAGGTGGTCAGGTTCACGGCGAAGAACTGAGGCAATCTCTGCGAAATTTTCAAGAATGGTATTTTTACCCTCATGAAACACCTTTGCCGGAGGTACAGTAAACCGTCCCTCATCATCCGAAGTCCCGGTGATATTTTCATAGGCATGGTCAAGCAGCGCTTTGTATGGGTCGGTCATGCAGGTACCGTTTGTATTCTACTGACTTAATAGTGTTTTTTGCGCCTCTGGGTTACACCGCTCGGATTTTCTATCCTTTTTGCCGAGCAGGCGGATGCAGAATGCTGTATGCGCACAATTAATAGCGCAGATGTCTAATTATTTTGATCATGGTATCAGCCGGGGACCTTGCATATTTGGAAGAAAAACTGAAGCGGTCTCTAACTCCGCTTGAACACGCCTGTTTCGAAAATCTCTGGAGTGAACACTGTAGTTATCGTTCGACCAAGGTATTTCTAAGGACGCTCCCAACTACGGGAGAAAACGTCCTTCTGGGGCCGGGTGATGATGCGGCCATTGTGAAATATTCAGATGATATTGCACTCTCAATTGGTATGGAATCTCACAATCACCCCAGTTATGTGGATCCATACGGCGGGGCTGCGACCGGAATCGGCGGCATGGTTCGAGACATCATCTCTATGGGTTCCCAACCAATTGCACTCATGGGCCCTCTTTATTTTGGCCCCATTACTGAGGAAAAGAACCGCTATCTTCTTACGCATGTGGCGCGGGGCATCGCCGATTATGCCAAATGTATTGAGGTTCCGGTTGTGCGGGGAGAAGCGGTATTCGACGAAGGATACTCCGGGAATCCTCTTGTTAATGTTGTCTGCGTGGGAGTTGTGGACCCCAAGAAATACCTCACCGCCCGCGTAAAGAAACCCGGCAATCGGCTGGTGCTCTATGGCGCGTTCACCGGAAGAGACGGTCTTGGCGGAGCATCGTTTGCCTCCCGCGACCTTTCGGATGATACAGAGAAAGAAAACGGGTTCGGTAAGCAGGTATGCGACCCTCATACCGAAAAGATGCTTATCGACGCAACCATGGAGATGGCCGCCACCGGAAAGATCGTTTCATGCCGTGACTTAGGTGCGGCGGGACTTGCAGGCGCATCATCGGAGATGTCCGCAAGTTTTGGTGCCCGCATTATGGCGGATGCCGTTCACCTGCGCGATACAGGGATGAATGAGGTGGAGATTATGCTTTCCGAGTCGCAGGAACGGATGCTCATGGAGGTCACAAAAGATGACATCCCCGCACTTGCGGCCATCATGGAGAAGCACGGCTTAGAGTGGCGCGATATTGGTGAAGTCATTAAAGAAAAGCACTACATCGTCATTTTTAAAGATGAGGTAGTCTGTGATCTGCCGATTGATCTTCTGACGGAGGGAGCACCGGCAGAAACATGGGCATCCCTTCCCTATTCGCACGAGCGCCCCTATGAGGCTCCCAAAAAGGGTCTCAAAGAACTCTGTCTTGCCGTGCTCTCCCATCCGGATGTGGCAAGCAAAGACTGGCTCTCCAGCCAGTTTGATCATGAAGTGCAACAGCGAACCGTGTCTACTGCAGGCGGCGCCGCGATTCTTCGGCTCGGAGATGCAGCCCTCTCTCTCTCATGCGGCTGTTCCCCCCGGCATATTGAACTGAGACCCTACGAAGGGACGGCGAACGCCGTCTATGAGAATGCGGCCAACCTTGCATGTGTCGGCGGTACGCCTCTCTGTGTAGTTAACTGCCTTAACTTTGCAAGCCCGGTTCACCCAGAGGTCTACTGGCAGCTGGGTGAGGCGGTTCGCGGAATGGGCGAAATGGCAACTGCCGTCGGTGCCCCGGTGGTGGGGGGCAATGTCTCGCTTTACAATGAAAGTGACGAGTTTGGAACGCGCATTCTCCCCACCCCATCTATCGGGATGGTAGGGAAAGGGCCAATGTTCCAGTACACCCTTCCGGCAGCAGGGACCACGCTTGCCCTTGTCGGCAGTTCTGTCACGGCTCTCGGAGGTTCTGTGCTGGATGCAGTGACCGGGTGCGGCGGTAACGCTCCGGACATGGCAGACCCGGCAATTCTCGAAAAGATCCGATCCTTTGTTCAAAATGGGGGATTTGCAGCAGATATCTCAGCGGGTGGGTTAATCGCAGCTCTCGCGGAGTGTGCGCCTACAGCCACTGTCACCCTTGAGGGCGATGCGGTACCCGCTCTCTTTGATGAATCACCGGGTCGGTTCCTTATTGCATACACAGACGAATCAATTATAGAAGGACTTGATGCAGTCGAAATCGGTATTGTTGGCGGCGATGAACTTATCATATCGGTAAGTGGAACTATTGTCAGGTTCACCCCTCAGGAGATTGAGGTGGCATTGGGAACCCTGACATCAGTGATGTCCGCCAAGTGAAGCAGGGAATTAAATTCCCATACAATATTTAACGATAAACAATGAGGTAATTCCGAAAATGATGACTATTCTTCTCGCAGATGACGAACCCAGCCTTCTTGAACTCGGCAAAGTCTTTCTCGAGCGGACAGGCGACCTAACCGTGATCACCGCGCTGGGTGCAGAGGTTGCTATGGAGATCCTCAGAACCACAAAGATCGATGGTATCATTTCAGATTATCAGATGCCGGGGATAGACGGCATTGCATTCCTGCAGAAGGTGCGTATCCGGTATCCGGATATGCCATTTATGATGTACACGGGGAAAGGGCAGGAAGACGTTGTTATCTTAGCTCTGAGAAACGGATGTGATTATTATCTGCCCAAAGGGAACGATCCAAAGTCAGAATTTGCTGAACTGGCCCTGCAGGTCAGGCGGATGGTGAAGAACAAAAACCTCGAACGGGACCTCAATGAGAGTGAGGAGCGGTATCGGCTTATCATCGAGAACTTCACCGGCATCATTCTCCAGCGCCGTGCAGATAACCGCGTTATCTATGCAAACGGTGCGGTGGAATCTATCACTGGATATTCGGCTGAGAGGCTCATGTCGGGTGATTTTAGGTGGGACACTATTGTCCATCCGGATGATCTTCTCATTCTCGCTCATACAGTTGAGGATGCACAGGCAGATCCTTCAGCGGTTAGCGTGAGTGAATATCGTATCATTTCCCGGGAAGGTGATATACGCTGGGTGCAGGAGTCGTGTAATTATGTCCGTAAAAAGAATGGCAAAATTGCTTCGGTTCACGGGACGCTCTATGACATCACCGATCGGAAACTGATGGAGGAGCAACTCATCGCACAGCGTGATCTGGCTCTCTCCCTTGCAGCGACCCGTTCTCTGGACGAAGCGGTATCTCTCTGCATCGGTACTGCATCACGGGTGGCAGACATGGGGTTTGGGGCCTTTTATCTGGAGGATACACAAACAGAGAGTTTTATTCTCTCCTGCGCCACCGGTTTTTCTGAAGCATTTCTCTCCTCGATGGAAAAAATTGATAAAAATACCCCTCTGGCCCGACAGGTGTTAGCCGGGGACTATATTTACGCCCACTACGACGACCTTCCCGAGATGCTCGGGTTTACGCCCGCAAAGGAGCGGATACAGGTAATTCTGATCATTCCGATCATCTACAACAATGCCTCAATCGGATTCATCCTACTGGGTTCGAATTATACGGAGATCCTTCCCGATTCAGGTCTGATGTCCCTGGAGGTCATTGCGTATCAGGTAGGCAATGCCATTGCCCGCATTTGGGTAGAGGAGATGCTCGAAAAGGCAGAGATCGGATCAGGATTTTTCCGATCAACACCTGTTGAATAGCGGAAAGGTTGTGGCGCCGGAGAAATGGATCTGGCCCCTTTTTTAAAAAATATGTGCTAGATGAAACAGTGGTTCAGATGGCGCCCTCCAAAAAATCGTTAAATGATTTTAGGGAGCATCACCATGATCACCCCTCCATCACAAAATGTCACTCAAAAATCACTAATTACCCGTGGCATCAACGGGCAAAAAAGACTAACCAAAAAAATTAGTCAGAGAGATCTCTGAACTGCGGCATAAGGCCACGGACCTCGCGCCCGACTGACTCAATCTGGTGCTCTTCCCCCTGTCGTTTCAGTGAGGTAAAGACTGGCCGGTTGACCATATTTTCAAGCATCCATTCACGAGTGAACTCTCCATTCTGAATTTCAGCGAGAATTTCATCCATTGCGGCATATGCCTCGGGCCCAATCACGCGCGGTCCGCGGGTGAGGTCGCCATACTCAGCAGTGTTTGAGATAGAGTCGCGCATCTTGGTAAACCCACCCTCGTAGATGAGGTCAATGATGAGTTTACACTCGTGCAACACCTCGAGGTATGCCATCTCAGGTGCATATCCTGCATCCACGAGGGTCTCAAATCCTGCCATGATGAGTGAAGTCATTCCTCCACAGAGAACTGCCTGTTCACCAAAGAGATCGGTTTCGGTCTCTTCCTGGAATGTCGTCTCAAGGACAACTGCCCGTGTGGCGCCGATACCTTTCGCATATGCAAGAGCAATCTTCCGCGCATTTCCTGTTGCATCCTGATGGATAGCAATGAGTGCAGGAACGCCGCCGCCCTCGGTGTACACCCGCCGGACCATGTGGCCCGGTCCCTTTGGTGCAACCATAATGACATCAACCGTGGGTGGCGGGGTAATCTGCCCGTAGTGAATGTTAAACCCGTGGGAAAACATTACACAATCTCCTTCTTTAAGATTCGGCATGATCTGGGCGCGGTAAACGCTACCCTGAAGTTCATCGGGAAGGAGAATCATGATGACACCGGCCATACTGGTCGCGGTAGCTACATCGAAGACCTTAAAGCCGTCTTCAGATGCCTTCTCCCAACTTTTCCCGGGGCGCAGACCGATGATAACATCCAGTCCGGAATCGCGCAGGTTGAGTGCCTGACCCCGTCCCTGAGATCCATACCCGATGACCGCAATCCTGGAATTCGCCAGATCTCCAAGCTTTGCATCGGATTCGTAGTATTTCTGTATCATTTTTTCATCCCCAACGGTTGCTGGTTTCCTTCATAACTATTATAGCATAGGATAAAAAACCTAACATCAGGAAATTGCTATCAGCAGAATTCTTATCTGAAATCTGCTTTTTTCATTTGAGGTTAACATGGAACTACCCGATACACAATCAAGACAACCCGAAGTCAGAATAAATCTTACCCGCGTCGGTGTCAAAAATGTCAAGAAACTTGTTGAAGTTGCCCGTCCTGGGAAGCGTCCAACAATCTTCATATCAACTTTCAATGTATACGTGGATCTCCCCAGCAGTCTGAAGGGTGCAAACCTCTCAAGGAATTTTGAGGTGATTGATAGTGTACTCCAGCAGGCCATTGAGGGTCAGGTGAACGGTATTGAAGAAGTATGCAATGCCGTTGCACGTAAACTTCTTGACCATCATGAGTATGCAGACCGAACAGAAGTCAAGATGACGAGTCTTTACATGGTAAAACGTGAGACACCGGTATCAAAGACGGAGTGTCATGAGGTCGTTGAGGTGCATGCAAGCGCTGTGGCTGACAGAAACAATGGTAAACCTATCGTCCGGAAGATGATCGGTGCAGAGGTAACCGGCATCACTGCCTGTCCCTGCGCTCAGAATATCATGAAGGAACTTGCCTCTGCAAAACTACGGGATCTTGATATTAGTGAGGAAAAAATAAAGAATTTCCTGGAAGAGATCCCTATGGCCACCCATAACCAGCGAGGCAAAGGATTTCTTTTAATCGAGACTGATGACGACCAGCGTGTTGAGCTTGAGACCATCATCAACATCCTGAAAGACTCTATGAGCGCCCGAATATTTGAACTCCTGAAACGTGGTGATGAGAGCGAGGTTGTCTTCTCGGCACACAAAAATGCCCGATTTGTGGAGGATTGTGTTCGTGAAATGGCCAAAAGGGTAGTTGAGAAATTTTCGTATCTCCCGGGAGATTCAGTTATCACCATAAAACAAACAAATGAGGAAAGCATTCACCAGCATGATGCCTACGCGGAGCGCAAGGCAACCATTGCTGAGCTTAAAGCTGAGATCAAAACCAATTGATTGATCCATCATTATTTTTTCCCTGAATATGTGCTATTTCTTGGAAATGGCATTCTCATCACGAACGAATATCCGTGAAGTAAAAGACGAATAAATAAACATATTCCTTTGGCTTTGACGTGGGATAGTAACGAAACCTATTTTTAACTGTTAATTCACATATACCATACGTACTTCTTAGCGGGTACGTGTGTTGCAACACACGACACGTGTTTTTACGCATACGCGTGTGTTTGGATAGCCAGAAGAACATAATTAGATAATTAGGCGATAATTTATGTCGAAAGTTGTAGAGATTTCCCCAACCACGAGACATGAGGGTCACACCAAGCTTACCATGCAGGTCGACGACAACGGTGTCGTTACCCGCGGTGACTGGCTCAGTCTTACACCAGTACGGGGTATTGAAAAGCTCGCCGTCGGAAAAACAATGCACCAGGCACCGAAGATTTCTTCACGTGTCTGTGGTATCTGTCCGATTGCACATACCCTTGCGGGTATTGAAGCAATGGAAGCCTCAATTGGCTGTTTCATTCCTGACGATGCATACCTACTGAGGGTCATGCTTCAGTGTTCAAACCGTCTGCACAGCCACGCGCTGCACAACATCCTGTCACTGCCTGACATGTACCTCCCGGGAACGGACACTCACATTAACCCGTTCACTCCCGAGCAGCCTGTACGCACTGCGGCACTCAGGATTCAGAAGCTCCGTGAGGTCGGTCAGACTATCGGAGAGATTGTTGGTGGAGAACCTATTCACCCGTCAAACCCCCGTGTCGGTGGTATGTACAAGAACATCTCCCCGCGTGCACAGATCAAGATCTATGACCTCGTAAAAGAGGCAATTCCTCTTGCAGCTGCACACAAGGACTTCATGATCTCCGTCTTCAAGGACTGGGATGAACGCCCAATGGCATCCGTTGCCGGCGGTAAGGAAGTTGAAAAGACCCAGAAGTTTGGTTTCCACGACCAGGGCTACATGGCTGTAGACCCACTGTATGGTTCCTCATCACTCGATCTCGATCAAAAGTGGTTCCCAGAGCGCTGGACTGAAGTCCGCCCATGGGACTGGTATCAGGGAGAGCTCGAAGTATCCCTCGAAGACCCGGACTACCCAATTGGCGGCACCACCAAAGTCGGCACCAAGGTATGGCCTCAGATGGAAGCATGCACTGGTGTACCGCTCTATGATGGAGCACCTGTCGAAGTCGGTCCCCGTGCACGTCTTGCAATGTTCAGAAACTATGACCGCAAGGGCGCAATGGGTCTGCAGATTGCACGATCGATGGAATTTATGGACACGCTGTATAGCATCTCCGAGGCAGTTGAAGCACTCGACACCAATGGAAAAGTTATAGCAGATGAGATCCCACAGGGCGACGGTTCACTCGGCTGGGCCGCAAACGAAGCACCTCGTGGAACCGACGTCCACCTGACCAAGGTAAAGGACGGCAGAGTTGAGTGGTACTCGCTCCTTGTCCCGACCACCTGGAATTTCCCGACTGTCAGCCGCGCACTCGAGGGTGCACCATGGCAGCTCACTGAAGTCATCATGCGTGCCTACGACCCATGTGTGTCCTGTGCAACCCACATGATGGTGGTCGACGAATCGAAGAAGGTAGTGGCCCAGAAACTGTTCCAGTGAGGTAGTTAGGTGCTCGACTGGTACGCAAGGCAGATGATTGTTGGTGTCGGTAATCCGCTCTACACAGATGACGGATTCGGACCCGCAGTGATCTCAGAACTCAAGAAGCTGTCCCTTACCGACGATCTGAAATTACTGGACGTGGGACTTGCAGGACCGCATTTTCTCTTCACCCTGATTGCAGAGGCAGATCAGCCAGTCGAAAAGATGGTCATCATTGACATCCTCGATTTTGGCGGTAGTCCCGGCCAGGTGGCGAAAGTGTCTCCGGACCTGCTTGCTAATGAAAAGACGGGTCGATATATGGATCCGCATTCATGGGGAGGATTTAAAAATCCGCTACTTGAGTTGTCAAAACGAACCGAAGTGGTAATCATTGGGTGCCAGCCTGAGAGCATCGCGATATCCAATATCGATAATGAATCTGAGGATGTCGAATACTGGCTCACGGAACAGGTTCAGAAGGCCATTCCGAAAGCGGTGCAGATGGCACTAGCTGAAGTAGGAGTGGAATATGGGACTACTATCACGTCTAAAGAAAATCTTCACGGGGAAAAAGCCGGAACAACCTGAGGCGGGGTCCGGATCAGCAAATGCTCCAAAGGCGGTAACTGTTCCGAAAGCACGACCTGGGGCAAAGCCAGCTGTAACACCCGGCGACGTGAAGGTTAAAAAGAATCCTAGAAAAATAGAGAAGGAGGAAAAGCCTGTGGCTGAAAAAATAACGATTGGGCACGTGCACATGTCCGGATGTACCGGATGTCTCGTGTCTCTCGCAGACAACTACGGAGGTCTGTTTACGTTGCTCGACAACTATGCAGATCTCAACTACTGTCTGACTCTCGCTGATGTGCGTGACATTCCAAAGATGGATGTCGCACTTGTCGAAGGGTCGGTCTGTATTAATGACCACCACTCTGTGGAGGACATTAGGAAAGCAAGGAAGAATGCAACAATTGTCGTTGCATTGGGATCCTGTGCAGCATATGGTAACATTACACGATTCTGTCGTGGTGGCCAGTGGAACCAGCCTCAACATGAGAGCTACCTTCCAATCGCTGACCTGATCGATGTTGACGTTTACCTGCCAGCATGCCCACCATCACCAGAAGCTATCAGAAATGTTGCTGTGATGGCATACCTGCTTCTGAGAGGAAGCGACGAACAGAAGGAACTTGCAGCAGCATACCTCAAGCCCCTCATGGACCTCGCAAAGCGCGGGACTGAGGCATGTGGTTGCGACCTGATGATTGATGTCATCGGCCAGAGTCTCTGCATTGGATGCGGTACCTGTGCTGCAACCTGTCCGGTTCGTGCAATCACCATCGAAGGTGGACGCCCGAACATTAACCGTGATCTCTGTATCAAATGTGGCGCATGTTACGCACAGTGTCCACGCAGCTTCTTCAACTTTGATGTCATGAATCAGTTCGAAGCCATTGGCGAAGCAATTGATGCAGCTATGGGCAAGGGAGGTGAGTAAAAATGGTTCTCGGAAATTACAAGGACTGTGTATGCGCACGTGCAGCTGACCCAGGAATTCTCTCCGCATCCCAGGATGGAGGAATTGTCACTCAGCTCTTTGCATTTGCACTTGAACATGGCATCATTGACGGTGCTGTTGTTGCAGGACAGGGCGATGAGCCATACAAGCCAGTACCCATTGTTGCAACCACAGTTGCAGAACTGTTGGAAGCACGTGGTACCCGCTATAACGTCTGTCCAAATGTATCGATGATCAAAGAGGCAACCCGTTCATACGGTCTTGACAAAGTCGGTATCGTAGGCACCCCGTGCCAGATCCAGTCTGTCAGGAAACTTCAGCTCTACCCAATGGGTATGCGCTCTGTTGGCTCCAAGATTGCGCTTGCAATCGGTATCTTCTGTATGGAGAACTTCTCATACCAGGGTCTTGAGGCCATGGTCGAGGACCTCTGTAACGTGAAGATGGAAAGCGCATGTAAGATGGATATTGGTAAGGGCAAATTCACGGTCTTCACCGAACGCGGTGCAGTATCACAGATTCCGCTCAAGCTGACACACAAATTCGAGCAGCCAGGCTGCCATGTCTGTCTTGACTACGTTGCAAACCTCGCAGATATCTCAACCGGATCTGTCGGAACACCCGACGGCTGGTCGACTGTCTTCACCCGCACAAAAGCTGGAGAGTCCATCTGGGGCAAGGCTATCGAAGCAGGATACTTCGAGACCAAGCCAATTTCAGATGTCAAGCCAGGTCTGGACCTTGTGACCAAACTCGCAACCGATAAGATCACAAAGAACCAGAAGACCCTTGATGAACGTGTATCCTTTGGCGTTGGCAAGGGCCTGCGCAACCCATACCTCTAATCTTTTTTTTGTTTCATACTCTGCTTTGAAAAGCAATGCACTCAGTCTGGAACTTTAATACCAGCATGTAGGTAGATGTGCATACAGTCCGGCTTGTGAAGAAAATATATTGCAAATCGCGGATATTTTTCAAATGTTAGATACGCCAATGGATGCATTCACCATGGTTTGGTTGCAATAAATTCACATTGGTGGAGATATGGCGAAATGGCGTTATGTTGTTTGGGCAATATGTCCGCATATTTTCCGCTGAATTTTCCCCTCTAAAAAATACATTTTTCTCATGTAATTATGCAGAATGGCCTGAAACATCTGATTGCTCTGATCCGGTGATCCCGCAAAAACTTCTGGGTGTGTAAAAGAGGACATAAAAGCACGATGGTTGATCTGAGATTAACTATTGCTACGAAAATTATCAATAAAAAAAGAGAGTTTTTTCAAAAGAGAACTCTGAGGAAATACCAAGATAATTATCTATTTCCAGACTTCAACCGGATCCATCTGGGCATTGATGACCAGTTCAAAGGGTATTTTATCCAGCCATCCTGCACGTCTGAACATATCCATGAAGCAGATACCTACTACCTTTGCATTATAACCAGTTATGGTTTCGTGAACCATCTCAGCTGTTGTTGGTTCATTTGGCATCGCAAGACCTCCCATGATAACAATGACCTTGGGGTCAAGGGTCTCAGGGGCGTGGGATGTGACCTGCATACCTACATGGGAGACTGATTTGAGAACTTTGGCGGATGACTCATCCAGCCGGGGCACAAAGACATACTCAAATGGCAGGTCACGGATGGCATAGGTGAGCAGTTCAACAAACGGTGTGCATGTACCAGGACAACCGTAAAATACCACCTGATCTGTGTCCATAATGCCGGACTCAACCATATATTTCTTAAATGGACGAAGTATTCCTGCAATACCTGATCCAGATTCCTGTAATTCCATGTTTTCCTCTTGTGCCAGGATGAGAAATACTTTGCTTCTCACCGCAGGATGGCGTTTATACTATATGCTTTACAAACAAAATATCCATTAAATAGTAGGCTCAGATGAGAGAAAGGAAACGGTTGGCGAAAAGCGGCAAACGAGCCGCGATAAAGGGGATACAGGACGATGATACCGGATTTACCGGACTAGAGGGCGCAATTATCCTGATTGCTTTTGTCATAGTAGCCGCGACTTTCTCTTTCATCATACTGGGTGCCGGTTTTTTTACAACGGATACGGCACAGAGAGTCATCTATACCGGCGTAGACCAGTCGGCTTCATCACTGATGCTCTTCGGGGATGTCTATGGTTACCAGGCATCCAGTGGTGACGGTCTGGACATGCTACGGTTTACGGTCAAGGCATCTGCCGGAGGAGGGAGGGCAATAGATCTCAGCGAATGTTCAATGATATATGCGACACCTAATCACATTCTTACCATCCAGCCGAACAGCACGCTGATATCAGGTCTGCCGCCACTTCCCGGCAGATGGACAATTTATGACACATCAACTGATGTAGATGCATCAACCCTTCGGTTTAATAAACAGATAACTATCCTGCTCTGTGTGCCCGAATCAGAGATAGCACACCCCGGAGACCGGATCACCGTCACCCTGAGTCCTCCTTTCGGTGCAGCCCTTTCCATCATCCGGACAGTCCCCGGAAAGGTAGACAACGTGAATATTCTCGTATAATTCGTATTTTCCCGGACACCCCAATCCTATTGTACCTCCCTTTGTTTTTCGAGGAGAGGTTCTTCGTCAAAATAGCTAATTCGTTTCTGCCTGTAGAATCAGGATGACGGATGGGGGTTTAGATAAACAATTACCACATCTATGATAAGCATTCAGCATTTCGCCCTGTGTAGTCTTGCCGCGATACCCGACTATCAGTATGAAAAAAGAACGAATAAATCGGGTAAAAGGCAACAGAGACTCTCTTCAGCGCTGATAGTCAGTGCGACCAGATACTCACGCACATCTGCCATCAGACGTGAAACATATTTTCCTAAAAAAAAAGTTTTTAAAAAGATAATTTGCCACAGGAGGCAGAACCGGGCGGTACACTACTCCTGACGCTGAAGACAATTTTTCAGCATTGTGGCCCATATTAAATCACATTCTCCAGATCTCTCTTCGATAGGTAACAGGCCATGCCCCCTTCCTGCTACCGTCTATGTATGTTTGGTTACCTTTTTGTCTGCGCGAATGCTTCCGGGTAATGCACCTCGCCACGGACGTCACGAAGCACATTATTCTCAAGGGAAAGGACCATGAAATATCTCTCGGGCACATCTCAAGGGGGTTCAATTTGATGATTCTTTACGGGCTCAAACCTGAATCTGCGGGAATATCCCGGTTCACCAAGCACTACAATGATCTCCCCCCATCTTATACGAGCAGTGAATGCCTTCTTCAATAAACGCAGTGTCGATTCCCCGGATTCAGAACTCCGAGAGGACGGCCACCGAGGCAAGAGCAAGGGGGGTTCTCATCGCCCTCCGCTGAACGAATTACCACCGGGGAAAAGAGCACATAACCAATGAGCGTCCCATTTCAACACAGACCAAGAAAAGGTCAGAATCAAAGGAACGGGTATTACGTGTCGCAGCTACCAGTTCTGCCTCATCTTTCAGGCTGAATGCATTCGTGAGGACGGCACCAATATCCTCAGCGTCATTCGGTGCTTCTGATCTGATGATCCATGCCATGATAATCATTAGTTAGGTGCTTGCCGCTAAAATACCCGCGAGGTATTATTCTTAGCCAGAACTTAAAATTTTGCTGAACAGAAAACCCAGTGCATAATCCATGATACCATTGAATAACCAAACTCCTAAAATTTTATATTGATGCAAATGCCAAGACCAGCATTTACTATATCCAGATATTGGTCCTGCAGGGAGACCTCAAAATGCATCCAGTGTCATCTGCCCGGCCTCCCTTCGTTCAAGACCGGAGACAGAGATGCCAATCAGACGAACTGGTGTCGTGGTGAGAAGCGGAAGCATCAGTGATTTTGCTGTCCGTTCAATCAGGTCATCTCGGTCAGTGGCATGGCTAAACGACATGGCCTTTGTCCGGGTAATAAATCCCTGATAGCGTATCTTGACCGTGACCGTCCGGCATCTTCCCTTGTCCTTGTGGAGGCGCCTGCATACCTCTCCTGCAAGGCTGGAAAGGGTGCGGTCGAGCAATTCTCTGTCGGTAACATCCTCAGGAAAGGTGTGCTCCTTTCCAATGGATTTCCGTCCTTCCCTTCCAACGACCGGGGTGTCATCAATTCCATTTGCCCGTTCATGCATCAATACTCCCCATTTTCCGAGAACAGTTCTGAGAAGCCGGGGATCTGCTTCTGCGAGATCCCCGGCGGTGGCGATGGAGAGGGACGCCAACCGTTCCTCAGCTTTTTTTCCGATACCCGGAATCTTTCGGACAGGGAGAGGTGCAAGAAATGCAACGGCTTCGTTTGATTGGACAATGGACATCCCATCCGGTTTACGGAAATCCGATGCAATCTTTGCAATAATCTTATTTGGCCCAATGCCAACCGAGCAGGTGATATTTTGGCGATTTTTGATTAGATCCTTAATCTCTTTTCCGATGACTGCGGCGGCGGCATATGAACCACAGGATGATATGTCACAGTACGCCTCATCCACACTCACCTGTGCAAATACATCAGCGAATGGTCGGATCGCCTGCATAATGTCCGCTGACACCTCCGAATACAATGCGTGCCTCACCGGCAGGTAAACCGCTTCAGGACAGCGTACATATGCTTCAGAGATAGGCATTGCACTCCGGATACCATACTCGCGTGCCTCGTAGGAACAGGTGCAGACCACCCCCCGCCCTGTGCCCCCCTTTGGGTCAGAACCAACGACCACCGGCAGACCCGAGAGAGCAGGATTTTTTTGCACTTCAACAGATGCAAAGAAACTATCCATATCCACATGAAGAATTATCCGTTCTGCCTGTGCCCTTTGCATATCCCCCATGTCTTCTCTTTCCTACAACCGGTCTGTGTAGTTATTTTTAGGACATATGGGTATTTGAATTCTGGCTGTGGGGGGTGAAACTAAAGAAAATGCCATGAAAACATACATTTGAGTATTTCGATTAACCTCAGATTGAGGCACTACCTAATATAAACTATTTATATGTTGATGGTATTTTTTATGGGTTTATAGAAATTCTCATTTGGCTTTCTGAGCAGACAGTGTCGTTTGGGCTATCTGCATACAGACTGATATGAACCCCGTGTTCGGGAGATAATGCGAGGGGAAATTTCGGCCGTGCCCCGGCAAAAAGTTCCGGTGCACAACCTAATATCTCCTCAGGTAGAATATCGCATATCTATGTCACTCAAGACACTCCTCGTCACTCCCGCAGGAAAGGAGAAGGTCTGGGATGTTCCCGGAAGAAACCCTCCCGATGTGGTAAAGGCGGCAGATGCTTTTACCGGCCGATTTGCCCGCCGGTGTGCACAGTACGCTCGGATCCATTATCCGAAGGACTGGGTTATTCTCTCGCCAAACTTTGGATATCTTTTACCGGATAATGAGGTTCGCAACTATCGCAACGATACATTCGGAGAATACAGCCTTGAATTCGATACAATCCGTGAAAATGCCGAATATGATGGCCTCCTCGGATATGATTCGGTGATATTCCTTGGCAACCAAGAGGACTATGGGAAGTACATTGATATCGTCAGGCAGACATTCACCGGCAGTTGGGTTGAGGTGCCACTTGAACATGCTGCATCAGGTGGTGAGATGCTCGGTCATCTCGTCGACTCTATCACGCGGGGTACGCCACTCCGAAGTAACATTATTCATCTCTTTCGGGTACGGGTAGAGGGTCTCTTTGGGGAAATGAACCATGATATCTCGCTTTTCCCAGAAGAATCTCTCTCTATCATCACTGCTCCAAACGGCTACGGCAAGACGACCATCCTCAGGATAATCCGGGCAGTCTTTGTGGGAAATGTTGACGAACTCCGGACACTCCCCTTCAATTCCGCTGAACTGGAATTTATCAGGGATGACTCTACCGTGCCCGATGTCCGCGATACGCTTTTGATTGAGAAACAGCAAAGTTCGCAGTTTCCGCTGAAGATTGATATCTCGTTCACCTATACTCGTGGCACTGATGGAAATAAGCGGCATTATGTCCTTAAGGACGGAGCGTATGACAGCGATGTAGTATCAACAGAGCTTGCGGGAATTATTCCTCCGGTGCCGGTGAAGTATATATCTGCCCAACGTCTTTGGCATGACCGAAATCGCGGAAAAGGCATTGCAGGAGATCTGTTGGGTAACTATGACCGTAATCATGAAGCAGCATACGAACTTACCATACTCGCGTATGCAGACGATGTAATAAGGCGTATTCAGGCACTAATCGCAGATTATGCCTCAATTGCACAAGAACTGGATGCCACATATCCATCCCGGTATCTACAGGCACTCACCGGTGACAGTCAGGCTCCCTCAGCAGAAGAGATTGAAGCCGATCTCATCCACCTTCAAAAGGAACGCGAGTCGTTTGAAACGCTTGGGTTTCTGCCCTATACCCGGCTTGATGAAGGGGATGTAATGATCACGCCAGGAAAAATCGGGGAGGACCCCGGCATCCGGACGGCAATTTATCTGTATATCGCAGACTCACGCGAGAAATACCAGATTTTCGGAGGTTTGAAACAGAAGATTGATCTTCTGGAAAAGATCATCAACGGGCTCTTTTTGAATATCGACCTCACCATTGACATCGAAAGCGGTTTTCTTCTGAAATTTATGGGACGAGATCCCATACCTCCTGAGGCGCTCTCTTCCGGCGAACAGAATCAACTGGTAATGTATTATGACCTCATTTTCAAAACAGATCCAGGTACACTGGTCCTCATCGATGAGCCGGAGATATCTCTGCATGTCGTCTGGCAACGGCAGTTTTTGGACACCGTTCTCAATATTATCGCTATAACCGGTTCAGATTTTATTCTCGCAACCCACTCCCCGCAACTGATTCACACGCACTGGGACAAAACCATCGACTTATCAGGTAATTATCCCGATGAAAGGTAAAAACCGCATGTTTGCTGGGTACCGCCTCGAAGAGATCTGGGCGGACCCTGATGAAATCCGGGGCATGATAGAGACGATGGAGATGACCTACCCGGGGATGGTCGGAAAAGTCTTTGTGATAACCGAGGGGCCCTATGACCTCGAGGTATATGACCGCTGTTTTAACAGTGATACCTGTATCCTGCGAATTGCAAACTCAAAGGAGAATGTCTGTGAGATCGTGGAAGGTATCTGCGCACGAGATGCATCATCCCAGGCAGACAAACACAAAGAGAGCGCAAAACCGGAAGAATGCCGTATCTTCGGTATCATCGACCGCGATTATTCCCTCTTTGATAATTCATGTAAAGATCAAAAGAATATCTTTCGTACAGATACCCATGACCTGGAAACAATGCTCATTGCCTCAGGTGCCCTTGAGAATGTCATTGAATACGTTGCAATGAATGCATTGCCGCAGACATTCACCCAGAAGGCATACAGTTCACTGCGGGAGGGAGATCTGCGGGCGGCATTGACCCGGGCAGGGCGGTATCTGGGTATGGCCGTCTTTGTAAACAATCAGGGGGGGTTCAATATCAGTTTTAAGCACATCAACTGCAAAAAGCGGGATGTGTTCTCGCGATTTATTAATGCTGAGGCACTTGAATGTGATATTAAAGCGTTGAAAGAAGTTATTCAGGAGAGAAATGCCGGAAGGGGTGAGGAGTTCATGGAGGCGTTTGAACAGACCCTCCGTGAGTCCGGCGGATATTATTTTGAATATCCATGGCATATCTGCCGGGGCCATGACCTCATCTGCATCCTGGTTCGGGATCTCAATCTACGGTATTCCCTACGTAGTGGTGAGCAGATAGTGGGACGAGATCTCGAACGTCTTTTGCGGCGCCACTTTCATGCGATATACTTTGCAGATACCGACCTGTGCCGGGAGATTCATTGCTGGGAAGAGAATCTGTTTGGCAAGGGTGCCTCAAGGGTATTTTCCTCTCAGATATATCGGGTTCTGTTTTGATAGAGTAAATTTAGCCAATTCATAATGATTCGAATTTAACTACAGAATAACACCTATAACCTGAATGGGGTAAACATCATGTTCGATTTGTTTCAACACGAACCCGTAAAACTGACCGCACGTTTTAAAAAATATTATTGGATATTTGAATAATTGTCCACGATTTCTTCCATTGCAGTATGACGCAGATTCATGAGTTCAAGGATGACTGCATCAGAGAAGATCATGGCTGAGGTCTCAAAAAGTGAACCTGTGGGTGCCTTTGGATTGTAGGCCGCACCGGAACGGTGTTCACCAGTTATCTGCCGGATGGCAAAGTCAGAAGAGAGCCCGTCATCGTCATACGGGCGGCTGTTTAATACCACCATCATATCGGCCGTTTTTGCCATGGTAGAATCATTTCGTGATGTGATCAACGCGAGTCTGCCGCCGACTGCCTTGGCGGTTCTACAAATTTCGGTGATAGAACGGGTTTCACCAGACCCCGAGAAAGCTACGAGCAGGTCACCCTTCTGCATTGCAGGGGTGATCGTTTCGCCAACGACATAACTTTCCATCCCAAGATGCATCAACCGCATCGCAAATGCCTTGGCGATGAGCCCTGAGCGCCCTGCACCGGCCACATATATCCGGGGAGAGGTAATAAGAGCCTGCATAAATTGCCCCTCTTCTCTGTCGGACACTGCATCGGCGATAGAACCTGCTGCAGAGATGATCAATCGCATTAATTCCTGAATCGTATAATTTGTCCCCATGGTTGCCATACAGATGTTGGACATGCTATATGATAACTCTATGACAGCGTTCTTCACAATATAGGACTCGACAAAAAAAAGAGATCTTATCTGCAACCACAGTGCCGGTATGCCTGTGCAAGTCTGTTCATACCCTCTGTGATCATTTCCTCATTTGCCGTAGAGAAGTTCAGGCGGAAGGTATCATGCCCACCGCCTTCTGCATAAAAGGGCACACCCGGGAGAACTGCCACAGACTCCTTCAGGCATGCATCAAAGAGGGCCATTGAGTCTTTCCCGTCAGGCATGGTGGCAAGCATGAACATGCCTCCTTCCGGCGTGGTATGGAAGACATCCGGCAACAGATCATCCAAAAGGTCGCACATCTGGCGGCAATTTGTTTCATAGACCCGCCGTACCCGACTGAGATGACCTTCATAGTCATGGGTGGTGAGGTAGCGGTGCATTATTGTCTGGGAGAGGACATTTGGGTGAAGATCTGCTGCCTGCCGGACGGCATCGAACTTTTCAATGATCGGGCCCGGAGCATAGATCCAGCCAATACGCATACCCGGCGATACAGTCTTTGAAAATGACCCGCTCATCACCCCGCATTCCGGTGCAAAAGCCTTGACCGGCATGCGGGGCCTGCCGTCAAAGGCAAGTTCGCCGAATGCATCATCTTCATAGAAGATGGTCTCAGTTTCCCGACAGCACTTTGCACATTCCCTTCGAATAGCATCGCTGTATGAGGTTCCGGATGGATTCTGAAAATTCGGAATACCATAGAAGAAGGCGGGTTCTTCTTCGCGGCACAGGGTGCTGAATGCGTTTATTTCAGGCCCCTCCTCTGTCATAGGGACGGTTTTAATGCGGGGCTGGTAGTAGCTAAAAGCCTCAATCGCACCGAGATACCCCGGTCGCTCCATTCCAACCACCGTGCAGGGATCCACAAGTATCTTTGCGGTGAGATCAAGACACTGCTGCGAGCCGTTTGTGATACGTATCTCATCTGCTGTGGCTGATAGCCCCAGACGGGACCGATAACGTGCTGCGATATATTCGCGCAGAGGGAGATATCCATCGGTCGTTGTATACTGAAGGGCGGTCTCACCTTCGTCAGCAAATACAGCTGCTGCGGCATCGCGGATACCTGCCACATCGATGAGAGAGGTCATCGGCAGTCCGCCTGCAAAAGAGATGATCTCCGGGTCTCGTGATAGAGCAAAGAGCCGTCCAAGGAATGATTCCGGAGCGGCGTCAAGCCTGCGTGCAAAATGGTAGTCCATGGATACTCCTTATTGTATATACATTCTGAACGAAAGATACTAAAACCAATCTGATAACGATAGCCAACCAAAACCGAACCATTGATTCAGAGATGGGTTTTTTAAAAAAAAAAAGGATTATGCGAGGTAGTCCGCAGGTTCAGGGATCTGTTCCTTAAGACCTTTGCGCTTCCGGATCTCTTTCACGACATCCTTCAGCAAGCCTGCTGGCACAGTCTCGAATCCGGCGAATTCTGTAGACCACATAGCACGCCCTTCCGTTGCTGACCGGACATCCCCCGCGAACCCAAAGAGTTCACCGACCGGTGCCTTTCCGACAACGGTAACGGTGTCACCAAGGGAGGTCATGTCAAATACCTGACCACGACGTCCCTGGATCTGGGAAGTTGCTGCACCCATGTGATCCTGAGGAACCGTAATCTGGAGA
>Ga0265294_10001317_pt1 | contig 33531 bp, 32 predicted proteins | sample MunlanPumphouse3_FD_192504 | JGI IMG/M metagenome (GOLD analysis project Ga0265294, IMG submission 192504) | Groundwater microbial communities from a municipal landfill in Southern Ontario, Canada - Pumphouse #3 | ecosystem: Environmental > Aquatic > Deep subsurface > Groundwater | place...
CAATTTACTTTGGCAATCGAATAAAATTAGATAAGTAAGGCCATATCTTGACAAAATCATCTAATAATAATACAATATATGAAGTAAGAAGGTTGGTTTTAATATGATGAATGATAAATTGTTTTTAACTCCTCAAGAAATTTTACAAAAAGATTTTAAAATTGATGCCAGGGGATATAGAATGCAAGAAGTTGATAAATTTCTTGATATGATTATCAGAGATTATACTGAATTCTTACAAGCAATAAAAAAACTAGAACAAGATAATCTTAATTTAATTGATGATAATAAGAAGCTTCAAGCTGAGTATCGTAAATTAAAAACTAGTATTTCTCTTCATGAAGAAGAAAGACCTAGTAATGTTACAACAGTTGATCTTTTAAAGAGAATTAGTTCTTTAGAAAAGATAGTTTATGGAAGAGATGAATAATATCTAGGTAAATGCTGCATTATTAATGTAGAGGAAAGTCCATACTCGCAAAGTCTGAGATGACTTTAGTGTTTGCGCTAAGGGAAAAAATAACCTTAGGTAGCTTTTAGCTAACGGCTTTGAAATAACCTGTTAAATGGTTAGATTAGATGTAAAAGTGCCAAAGAGACGAGTATACTTGGAAACGAGTATAGTGGAACGTGGTAAACCCCGCAAGCGAGAAACCCAAATTTTGGTAGGGGAATCTTTCAAAGTAAAATGAAACTGCGAAAGAAGCTTTATTTAAAGCTAGATAAATGTTTACCGCCTTACTTTTAGTAAGGTACAGAATATGGCTTACAAGATATTATTTTTTATTTCTAAAAAAGGAGTGATCAGTGCTTGACTGAGATAAGTGAAGTGCTAAAATGCACAAGAGAATCATCAGGAGTTAGTCTTGATGAAGTTAGTAAAGATTTAGAAATTCCGCTCCTCGTGTTGGAGCAAATTGAAGAAGGAAATACTGGATCATTTAAAGATATTTTTCTTCTTAAAGAATATATTAGTGATTATGCTAAATATTTAGGTTTAGATCCAGTTGAAGTAATAGATGAATTTAATGAATATATGTTTGAAATTACATCTAAAATACCGATGAAAGAAATTGAAAAAGCAGCCCGTGAGAAAGCTGAGGCAGAAGAAAATGAAGAAAGAGTTGCCTCACCTTATACAAAAGCAGCACCAAAGAGTAGTGATAAACAATTTGTTTTAATGTTACTCTTAATAGTTGTATTAGTAATTTTAGCGGTTATTTGGAGTGTTAAACAAATTACTGTTGGCAATGTTACAACTAATATTATAAGTTATATTAAATAGGAGGAAGTATGAATTTACCAAATAAGATTACCGTAGGAAGAATGATTTTAGCAGTTATAGTAATTCTTTTATTAGTTTTCCCTTTTTACCAAATTGGAGTGCAATTCCCTAAATATTTAGTTTGGGGAAAAGTTATAGTTGATTTAAAATATGTAATAGCGGGAGTTTTATTTATTATTGCGGCCCTTACTGATTTTTTAGACGGAAGTATAGCACGCAAGCACAATATTGTTACTGATTTTGGTAAAGTGATGGATGCAATTGCTGATAAAGTACTTGTTAATGGGGTGCTAATTGCTCTTGCTTATGATGGTTTATTGCCGATTATAGTGCCGATTGTAATAGTTACTAGAGATATAGCGGTGGACTCAATTAAGATGGTAGCTGGGTCTAAAAATGTTGCAGTTGGGGCATCTATTTGGGGAAAAATAAAAACAGTCTTTATGATGGTTGGTATTTCAATGATCTTTTTCTCAAACTTACCATTTGAATTATTAAATATATCACTTGGAAATTATTTAGTATTTATTGCAACTATTCTTTCGGTATTTTCAGGAGTTCAATATTTTATCTTAAATAAACAGTATTTAACTGAATAAACAGCTAATAAATAGTTGTTTTTTTTATGTTTTGACAGATTTTGAAAATCTGTCAAACATTTGTTTGTAAAAAGTGTTGACAAAGTAAAATTATTATAATAAAATGGATATAGCAAGAAAGATTGGTGAAAAACTTGAAGACAAGTTTAAAGGAAAAAGACAAAGGTAAAGGCAAAGAAAATAATAAAGATAAAGCTTTAGAACAAGTCCTAGCTGATATTGAAAAACAATTCGGTAAAGGAGCAATAATGAAGTTAGGCGGAGTAGATCATTTAGAAGTTGAAACAACTTCATCAGGATCTTTAACTCTGGATTTAGCTTTGGGAGTAGGAGGATATCCAAAGGGCAGAATTATAGAGATTTTTGGTCCGGAATCTAGTGGTAAAACTACGGTTGCACTTCACGCAATAGCTGAGGTCCAAAAAGCCGGAGGATGTGCTGCATTTATTGATGCTGAGCATGCGCTAGATCCTGTTTATGCAAAAAAACTTGGAGTAGATATCAACGAACTTTTATTAAGTCAACCAGATACCGGTGAGCAAGCATTAGAAATATGCGAGGCTTTAGTTCGTAGTGAGGCAGTTAGTATTGTTGTAATTGACTCAGTAGCTGCCCTTGTTCCTCAGGCTGAAATTGATGGCGAAATGGGTGATTCACACATGGGATTACAAGCAAGACTGATGAGCCAAGCATTAAGAAAATTATCAGGAACGATTAATAAAACTAAAACCACGGCAATATTTATTAATCAGCTAAGAGAAAAGTTAGGAATTGTATTTGGAAATCCGGAAACAACCCCAGGAGGACGCGCTCTTAAATTTTACTCAACAATTAGACTAGATGTTAGAAGAGGTGAGCAAATAAAGATTGGGGACTCGATTGTTGGCAATAAAATGAATATTAAAGTTGTGAAAAATAAGGTTGCACCTCCATTTAAAACTGCTTCTCTTGATTTAGTTTATGGAGAAGGCATTAGTAAAATGGGTGAAATAGTTGATATTGCCTCAAGCCATAATATTATCAATAAAAGTGGAGCATGGTTTAGCTATAATAGTGAAAAAATTGGTCAAGGTAGGGAGAATGTTAAGCAATATCTAAAAGATAATCCCAAAATAGCCGCAGAAATTGAAAAGAAAATAACAGAAGTTTATAAAACACCTGATAAGAAAGAGTGAAAATAAGCTTTTTTTCATTATAAAACTTAGAAAAAATATTTTCCTTGCAAAAAAGACAAATAAATTTTATAATAAGAGTGTAGTTTAATAAATCTACATAAAAATGGAGGGAAATTATGGTATTTAATACGGCTTCCATTTTAACTCTTTTTATTGGATTAATATTAGGTGGCGGTGCTATATATGCAATAATTATATTAACAGGCGCTGGTGCTGGCCAAAAAGCAGAAAAAATACTTAGCGATGCTAAAAAAGAAGCGGATAAGCATAAACGTGCTAGCATTGTTGAATTAAAGGAAGAAACATTTAAATTAAAACAAGAAGCTGAACGGGAAGTTAAAGAAAGAAAATCAGAAGTTTTAAAAAGCGAAGAAAGAATTTCTCAAAGGGAGAAGTCTCTTGATAAAAGAGAAGAACTTCTGCAAAACCGTGATAATCTTTTAGAACAAAAAGATAATAATTTAAATGCTTTGCAAAAGCAAATACAAGAAAAAGAATTAAAAATGGATGAACTTTTGAAAGAAGAAATGGAAAAACTAGAAACCATTGCTGGCTTTTCAAAAGATAAAGCTCATGACTTAATCATGGAAAGAGTAGAATCACAGATGTCTAATGAAATTGCAGCTTACATTAAAGATGAAGAAGCAGTAGCTAAATTAGAGGTTGACAAAAAAGCAAAAAATTTATTGGTAAATTCAATGGAAAGATACGCGAATGATGTAACAACAATCCAAACAGTTAGTACAATTGATTTACCAAACGATGAAATGAAAGGTCGTTTAATTGGTAGAGAAGGTCGTAATATTAGGACGATTGAGTCAGTTACTGGTGTCGATTTAATTATTGATGATACACCTGAGGCAATTGTTATTTCTTCTTTTGATCCATATCGCCGGGAAATAGCAAAACAAACTATTGAAACTTTAATTAAAGATGGAAGAATCCATCCAACAAGAATAGAAGAGATTTATGATAAAGTTTGTAAGGATATGAATGCGAGAGTAACTGAAATCGGCAGTGAAGCAGTTTATGAATTAGGATTAACTAAAATAGATCCAGAGCTTGTTCATTTAATTGGTAAACTTAATTTTAGAACTAGTTATGGCCAAAATGCTTTAACTCATTCAAAAGAACTAGCTCATCTAGCAGGTATTATGGCTTCTGAATTAGGAGAAAATGTATCTCTTGCCAAAAGAGCTGGACTTCTTCATGATATTGGTAAAGCAGTTGATAATGAAATGGATGGAAGTCATGTTGAAATTGGTCTTGATATTGCTAAAAAATATAAGGAACCAGAAGTTGTTCAAAATACAATAGAGTCACATCATGGTGATGTTCCGGCAACAAGTATTATTTCAATTTTAGTTAGTATTGCTGATACTTTATCAGCAGCTAGACCTGGTGCTCGTAATGATACGATGGAAAATTATATCAAAAGACTTGAAGAATTAGAAAGCTTAGGAAATAGTTTTGAAGGTGTTGAAAAAACATTTGCAATGCAAGCTGGTCGTGAGGTAAGAGTTATTGTTAAACCAGAAGAAATAGATGACTTAACCGCATTTAAGATAGCTAGAGAAATGAAAGAAAAAATTGAAGCAGAAATGCAGTATCCAGGAACTATTAAAATCTCGGTTATTAGAGAAACAAGAGCTTTAGAAGAAGCAAAATAAAAGCATCAAAATTTGATGCTTTTTAATTGTTTATAATGTTTAATAAAGTAATCATCAGTCATTCCAGCAATATAATCAATTACTTTTCTAGCAGTGGTTGTTTCATTTAAATATTTATCAGGTTGAAGATTTAAAAAATCAGTAAATATTTGGCAATTATTTAAATTATTATCAATATTGTAAATATTTTGTTTAAAAACAGAGTTAAACATTTCTTCATAAAGTTTTAAGTCATCTTCTGTATTTGCTTTATGATAAATATGCTGGTAATTAAATTTTTTAAGCTGAGTTATAGCCATAAACATTTCATCACTTAGTTTAATATAATTTTTATTATAACTATTTTTTATAATATCTAAAATAATGTTATTAACTATTTGGCTATTTGAGTTTCCAATAATATTAGTTATATCTTTAGGCAAATTATTGATATCAAATACGCTAAGTTTTATAGCATCTTCAATGTCTCGACCAATATAAGCAATAATATCACTTATTCTAACTACACATCCTTCTAGAGTCATGGGAATAAGTTTTTTTGCATATTCACTATCTTGATAGCAGTTATAATAATCATCTAGAAAGTTTTGGATATTTTTTTTCTTTGGATAATACTCTTTCATTTCAAACTCGCCATTATGACAAAGAATACCATCTAAAACTTGGATACTAATATTTTTATTTTCTAGAACCATCATTGTTCGAACACTTTGAATATTATGCATAAAGTTTCCTTCATTATATTCCTGGCTTAATTTATTTAAAAAAGCCTCACCTGTATGTCCAAATGGAACATGACCTAAATCATGACCAAGAGCAATAGCTTCAATTAAATCTTCATTAAGCGATAAAGCTCTGCCAATTGTTCTACCAATTTTACTAACTAACTGGACATGAACCATTCTTTTAGTAATGTTATCGTTTTTAGTATTGGAAAACACTTGAGTCTTATCCATATACCTAGTATAAGAATCACTATGAATTATCCGATCAATATCTCTAAAAAAGTTTGGTCTGATGTCAGGCGCAAAATCATCTAATCTAATTGATTCATGATCATAACAAGCATACTTGCTATATAAACTTTCTCTTTTTAACATAATTTCTTTAATAGTCATTTTTATCCTCCAAATATATATCTATAATAATCAGTTTCTAATATATTTTTAGAAATGACATACTTATTATAAACAATATTATTTACTGAATTTATATAATCATCAGGCATATTTTCTTTAAATGGTGTAAAACTATTTACAGTTGCATTATATTTTCCATATTCTGTAATCCAGCTACGATCATTAAAAACAATTATTTTATTATTATCTGAAAAAATATCAGTTCCCATTAAAAGTCTTGAGTCAAAATCTATTCCAAAAAGATTTAAAACAGTTGGCAAAATATCTAAACTGCTTGCATAGCTATCTATTATAATAGGGTTTTCTATTGTACTGTTCCAAATGATTAATTCATTTTTGTGAATATCAAATTTTTCGTCTTCAATATTCATAACTTCCTTCATTTCTGAAGTTTTAAGTCCATATGGATAATGATCAGTACTTATTACAATAACAGTATCATCTAATATCCCTTTTTCAGTTAGCATATTAATTAAAGATTCTAAGGCTTTATCAAGTTCTGCTTGAGATGCAATATATGCTTTAATAGCTGTGCTGTAAGGAAGATTATTTACTAATTCTTTATTTTTATAAGCCATATTATTGCCCCCAAAATTATATTCTAGGTGTCCACTAATGCTCATATAATATGTCATAAAGTTTTCTTCGTTGCTATATAAATCAAAGGTTCCATTAATCATCTCTAAATCGCTTTGAGGCCATGGCTTACAGTTCATTAACTTTTGTAACCCATTACCACATGCCATATAATTATATCCCATATTTGGTAGTGATTTGTGCCTATCATAGTATTTATAAGAACCGTTATGATAAGCATTAGTACTATAGCCTAAGCTTGAAAATATATTTCCATAAGTATAGGGAAGATAATTATTACTTGATCTTGACATACTCCAACTGCTTTCTTTAGGAAGTAAACTTGTTAAATTAATATATTCTCCATCACTAGTACTAACATAATAAATTGGGCTATAAAAATGATTAAATTTAAAACCAGTATTTACTAATTTATATAAAGTAGGTGTTCCTTCTTCATGAACGGCTATTGGACAAAAAGCCTCAGCTGTAATATAAATCAAATTTTTACCACTAAAAAGACCAGTATATTCATTTTTATTTGTTGGACTAATAGCAGAAATATATTTATGAATATTTTTAATTGTATTGTCTGTTGTGTTTTCAATTAAACTTTCGAAATTAATATCTAATTTATTATACTGTGTAGTAACTATTTTTTCTTCAGGTACAGCTATAACCTGAGCACTTTCTTTAAATCCACAAATAATTCTAAATAAATCTAAACGCATTGTTGTCATTAATCCCAAAGATTTAGCTGTTTGAGTGGGAGCATGTTTATCAAAATAAATATTTTTAACTGAATAAATATTATCACTGGCTAAAAATAAAGATATAAGACTTAAAATATAAATACCAAGCATAAGTATTGTTTTAAAAGTAATAAGCTGATAATTACTATCTAGAACTATGATTTTTTTTCTATATATTATCATAAGAACACTCGGAAGTATAAGTAAAATTATCGCTAGTAGATTATTTATTATAACTACAAATATTTGTTGAAAAAATTCAAATATTTGTCCTCCATTAAATAAAGAATAAATAGAAAATACATTTCCATAAAATTGATAATTAATAAACTGGGCTATAAAAATCAAATTAAGAAAAATAATTATTAAAATAAAAAAATTCAAATTAAATTTATGTTTAAAAAAAGTAGTCAAAATATCAATAAATATACTAATAAATAAAGTAAATATAAAGATATAAATAATATCTTTAATTAAAAAAGATTTAAAAGTAAAAATATGATAAATCATCTCTAAATAAAATATTATCCCGAATGATAAAAAAAACTTTTGATTCTTCATAACTACGCCTCGTAAACAAAATTATACCATATATTATTAACAAATTGGGGGAATTATTAATGTAAAATAATGGTATTTATTAGTAATTTAATAACTAATCAAAACATAATCTCTAGCATATTTTAAACTAGGAGTGTGATTTAAAATGATAACTTGGAGTTTATGCATGATTGTTAAAGACGAAGAAGATAATATTAGTAAATGTTTAAAATCTTGTTATAAACTTTTTGATGAAATAATTATTGTCGATACTGGATCAACTGATAAAACTAAAAAAATAGTAAAGAAGTATACAAATATAATATATAACTTTAAATGGGTCGATGATTTTAGTGCAGCTAGAAACTATGCTTTTTCATTTGCTACTATGGATTATATTATGTGGCTTGATACTGATGATATTCTTAAAGAAGAAGATTATCAAAAATTAAAAAAATTAAAACAAACTATGAATAATGAATATGACATTATAATGCTTAAATATAATATAGCGTTTGATGAATCAGGTATGCAAACATTTTCTTATTACCGCGAAAGGCTATTAAAAAGAAGTAAGAATTATAAGTGGAATGATCGAGTCCATGAATATATTGAACTTAGTGGTAATTTAAAAAGAGAAGATATTGCGATTACTCATGATAAAAAAACAATAGAAAAAAGTAATCGCAATTTAAATATATATAAACAAATGATTTTAAAAAAAGAAGATTTTACTCCTAGAAATCTCTATTATTACGGTAGAGAATTATATGAACATGGTGATTATGAAGAAACAGTAAAAGTTTTAACCAAGTTTATAAAAACTAAAAAAGGATGGGTTGAAGATAATATTAATACTTGTTATCTTTTATCTAATTGTTATAATTTATTAAATAAGCTTGATGATTCTAAAATTTATTTATATAAAACTTTTAATTATGATATTCCTAGAAAAAAAACAACTTGTTTAATCGGTAATATATTTTTAAATAACCAAGAATACTCAAAAGCTATTTATTGGTATAATTTATCTTTAACATTAAAAAGTAATAAAGAATCTGGCTTTTATGAATCTGATTATGATTATTTTATTCCTTATATTAATTTATGTGTTGCTTATGATAAAGTTGGTGATGATAATAAGGCTTTAAAATATCATGAGTTATCTAAATTAGTAAAACCAGATAATGAACTAGTTAAATATAATGATGTTTATTTTAAACAAAGATAAAGACAAATGTTTGTTTATATTTTGACTGTAATTTATTTATATTATAAAATAAGTTTAGGAGGAAAACATTAAGCCAAAATAAAAGAATATGATTCTGAAAGTTGTACTACAGTTTATAAGTTTTTTGATGAAATAAATAAGAGAGCCGATGTTTTTGATTTACCTAAAGTTGATATAATATTTTCTGAAAATAATAAATAATAAATGTAGTTAAGACAATTCCTGTATTTAACTAATGTTAAGATAAATACTTGACTTTGACAGAAATCTTCTTTTTTTTTATACCTTCTACTAAAATATTTTATACCACCCAAGAGCTTTAAAAATTTGCAATAAGTAAGTAAAATGTATATAATAAGCTTGCTTATGAAAGAAAGGTTATAAATTAATAATGAAAAAAGATATAGTATTAATTCAAACAAAAGATGATTTTTATTTAGATTTTGATAGTGATGTATCACTAGTGGATAATAAACTAGAAGATATTGATTTATATAAACAATTTAATAAAAATAAATATAAAACTTTACTTGAGATAATACTTTGTAAAGATCAATCTATTTATTCCCCCTCATTAAATTTTTATCTAAATATCACTAAAGATTATCTTGAAAAATTATCTAAAATATTAAATAGTTCTAGTATTAGTGTTGTTGATATAGTATTTTCAATCGATGAGGTTAATAAAATATTAGCAAGTAAATATTTAGTTATTGGTAATAACTATTTAAATAGTGATGTTATTAATAATTTAGTTAATAGTTTTAATAGAGAAATTAATATTATGCTTCAAAAATATGGATCAATTGATAATATGTTTAGACATTATAATTATCAATATAGTAAAGTTGGCAGAATAATATTTAATTTAGTCTTAAATAAGAATGATGATTATCCTTTTGCGTTTATGGCAACATACCAAAATGAAAATAAGACAATCGTACCTTTGAAACATGCTTTAATAGAGTATAAAGATGATAATAAAGCTTTACTTAAGTTGTTATCAACAATTAGTAAGGTTAGTAATAAAAGTAAATTTATTAATGAGATGGTCGAAGATAAAAGTGTTTATTTACCTTTAAAGTTTTCCGTAGAAAAAGCTTATAATTTTTTAAATGAAATAGAGCTTTATGAAGAATGTGGAGTACAGTGTCGGATTCCTGATTTTTGGAAAAAGAAAAATCGTAAAGTTAAGGCTTCAATTAATGTTGGTGGAGTAGAAGGAATCAATATAGTTGATCTACTTAATATTAATTCCTTGATTAAAATAGGTGATGTAAAACTAACATTAAAGGAAGCTAAAAAGTTATTAGAACAAACTGAAGGACTAGCGTTTATTAAAGGCAAGTGGGTTGAAGTAGATCATAATAAATTAAAACAAGTACTTAAAGCTTTAGATGATGCAACTGAAAAACTAGATCTAGATAACCTAACGATAATTGATGCTTTAAGATTAGAACTTAATCCCGATAAATTAACTTCTAAGGAAAATACTGGTTTAATAGAAGTAACTAATGGAGAATATTTAGATAATATCTTAAGTAATTTAATCTTTCCTGAAAAAATAAAACAAAATATAAAAACTGGAAATAAGTTTAAAGCAAGCTTAAGGACTTATCAACAAAACGGTTTAAACTGGCTTGAATATATGAAGAAATTAAAATTAGGATCATGCCTTGCTGATGATATGGGATTAGGTAAAACTATTCAAATACTTGCGTTGTTATCAAATAGATTAACAGAAAAAACCTTAATAATAGTACCTGCATCACTTATTACTAATTGGACGAAAGAATTTAATAAATTTTTACCAGATGTTCAAGTTAATGTTTTGCATCCATTTTTTGAAAAAAATAATACTTACAAAAATAAAATATATATTACAACCTATAATTTACTTGAGAAATATGATTTTATCTTAGAAGACACATTTGATAATTTAATTATTGATGAGGCGCAAAATATTAAAAATAGTAATACAAAACAATCTATTAATGTAAGAAAAATCAAAAGTAAATATAAACTAGCTTTAACTGGAACTCCAGTTGAAAATAGACTATCTGATCTTTATAGTATATTTGATTATCTAAATCCAGGTTTACTTGGAACTTTAAGTGAGTTTAAAAAAATAATAGTTACTTTAGAAGAAAATCAAGATATGGAAAAATTAAAAAATATTATCAGTCCTTTTATATTAAGAAGACTTAAAACAGATAAAAAGATTATTAATGATTTACCTGATAAGTTTGAAATTAAAAAATATATTAATTTAACTGATAAACAAAAAATATTATATGAAGAATTAGTTCAAGATTTAACAAAACAACTTATTAATCCGGAAGTTAAAAACTCTAATAAGATAATACTTCCTTCAATTATTAAGTTTAAACAAATTTGTAATCATCCTGCTCAATTTTTAGATAATAAGAACTATGAAATAAAAGATAGTGGGAAATTTATCTTACTAAAGGAAATTTGTGAAACAATTAAAAGTAATCGGGAAAAAGTATTGATTTTTACTCAGTTTAAAGAGATAATACCTCATATAAATGCAGTATTAGAAAACATTTTTGGCAATGGACTTGTCATAGATGGCTCAACAAGTGTTAAAAAAAGAGGAGAATATGTAGATTCATTTAATAATGATAATTCAGTTAAATATATGATATTATCACTTAAAGCCGGTGGAGTAGGATTAAACCTTACATCAGCTAATCATGTAATTCATTTTGATCGTTGGTGGAACCCAGCTGTTGAAAATCAAGCAACTGACAGGGCTTACCGAATTGGTCAAAATAAAAATGTTAATGTCTATAAATTTATAACTAGTGGAACTATCGAAGAAAAAATAAATATAATGCTAGAAAGTAAAGAAAAACTTGCTAATGAAGTAATTACTTCAGGTGAGTCATGGATTGGTGAAATGAATAAATCAGAATTATTAAATCTATTTAAGTTGGAGGGATAAAATGAGATGGTATAAAAGTACACCTATATCAGAAATTAAAGAAAAAGCTGAGGCAAGTAAAAAGAAATTAAGTAAAAAAGGGGAAATAAACCCAATTGTAATTGAAGGAAGAACGATTGCTAAAAATTGGTGGGGTAAAGCTTGGTGTGAATATTTAAAAAAGTATGCTGATTATGATAATAGAATATCTAGAGGTAGATCCTATGTTAGCAATGGTTTTATTATTGATTACAAACAAGTTGATAATCAAATTTTGGCATTAGTCCAAGGTAGTAGAATTAAACCATATGAAATTTTAATAACGTTTGCAACAGTATCTGATAAAACTATAAAAAACTTAAAAGATAATTATTTAAATCAATTAGAAAATATAGATGATTTACTAAGTGGTAACTTTCCTGAAAAATTAGGTAATGAATTTTTAGAAAGCGAGTTATTTCCTAAACCAAATAAAGAGATAGCATTTAGTTGTACGTGCCCAGATCATGCATGCTTATGTAAACATATATCATGTGCATTATATGGACTAGGCGCACTCTTAGATAAAAATCCTGAAGTATTGTTTAGTTTAAGAGGAATAAAATTAGAAGAATTAATTTCAAATAAATTATCTAAAAGCGTTGACGATATTATACTTAGTACAAATGAAACAGCTGATAATATGCTAAGTGAGGAAGAAGCAAATGAATTATTTGATTTAATGATAGAATAGTATCAAGAAGGGTGGTGTTTAATATGAGTTATTCAGCAATAGATGTAGCTCGTTATTTTTTAAAAATAGATGAATCTAACTCAATATTTACTGATGAATTGATAAATAAAAATAATCACAACTTTTATAAAGGTAATGCACTTTTAAATAAATATTTATTTTTTGCTCAAACTTTATATTTTGTAAAAAACAAAAAAATTATTATTTTCTGATAATATATATGCTTACGATAATGGTCCAGTAATAGAAAGTGTTAGAACTATGTATTCTGTTTTAAAAAACGCATCAATTGATGAACTAATAGATATTACACATAAAGATAAAACCTGGATTGAAAAAAAGACTTATTTTACAAAAGAAAACCAGATTATGGATATTGAAAACAACTATGATTACTATTCTGACTTATTATATTTAATGGAGAAAATGTAATTTGGAGTCATTATCAAAAAAAGATATTATTAGTTTGGAAATTAGTTTAATAATAAAGGTGAAATTTCACGAACGGAACATCCATATATTATAAGAGTTATAGATTATAAATTAAATATAATTGAGGTGATTCAAAGAAATAGTATAAAGCCTGGCAAAGAGTATATTTCTTTATTTCCGTCAAATTGTGTTATAAAAACAGAGGGGATTCTAGATAAAGATGGATTTGCACAATTAGATAATAGATTCACTTTGGAAAATTTTGATGGATTAATTGCTTGTAAATGGGTACATTAAGTAACGAACAATTCTCTAAATTATGTAAAAAATATGAAAATTATCAAAATAACAATGAAATAGATGATGATAAAATTGTTCACATGTGTAAATCTGAATTAGATAAATATAATCCGAAATTAGTATTATAATACTAAAAAAATATTTACTGTTAAATAAATAATAAATGAGATAATTAGGATAAGCATTATACCAGTCATTACTATAGTTAAGTTGAGAACTTGAGTTCCAAATAGTATTAGGTATCCACCTATACTATCACCAAAAGATTTGAAAAATATTTTCTATAATTATATCAAGAGATATTGATTAGTAATGAAATAAAAAAATCACTTAAGAAAATAAGTGGTTTTTATATTTTATTTTATATGGTGTTATTAATAAACATAAGTCTTCTTCTAATATAAATGACTGATTATATTTATTATTAGAATTTCTTGTAAAAGGATCAGCATTAGATACTATATTAAACACAATTTCTTTTTGGTTATTAGTATTTATTATTATTTCTGAAATATCTTTTTTATTAAAAATTTTATTAATTATGTTTTGGTTATACAACTCATTAATACTTTTTTTAATTTTTAAAGTAAAAAAATTAGCATATAATACATTGGTATCTAATATTTTTTCATAAGGTATTTCATTAGCAATATTATTGATATTTGATATATATAGGTTAGTAAAAAAAGAATCTTCAAGTGTTATACTTTCTCCATCATCAAATACTAGATTAATCTTTTCAATACCTTGATTCATATTTTCACCATATAATTAGTATAGCATGAAAAAGAAATTTTGTAAAAAAAGTTACAGTTTAGGGCTTTAATTTTAGTGAAAATGTGCTATACTATAGGAGTAATTTCATTATGAATACAATTTTTGAGCGCCCATAGCTCAATTGGATAGAGCACTAGACTACGGATCTAAAGGTTGGGGGTTCGACTCCCTCTGGGCGTACCATTTTATCGAGAAGTAGCACAATTTGGCAGTGCACTTGGTTTGGGACCAAGTGGTTGCAGGTTCAAATCCTGTCTTCTCGACCATTTAAAAAATCATTCCAAACTTTTGGAAGAAAACATATAAAAAACCGTGAAAATAAAATGAAAAACACGGTTTTTATTTTTGCTAAAAATAAGATTATAATTGTGTTATAATCAATTATAGTATTAGATAAATTAAAATTAATATTGAGATAATCAAAGATATAGGAGTATTGAATATGAATTATGAGTTAAAAAAAGCTGTACTAAATAATAAAAACATTTTATACAATTATAAAATATCAAATATTTTAGATTATAATAGAATGTCAGTATTTGAAAAAGAAAAAGTAAATAATTATATAATTAATTTTATAATAGATTATATAAACGATTACAAATTGATATTGGTAAATAGCAAAATAATAGGTTGTTATTGTTCTTATATTAAAGATAATATTATTTTTTTAGATGAAATATATATTGAAAAAGAATATAGAAATTTAGGAATAGGTACTTGTTTAATTAAAAAAGAAATTAAAAATGCTAAAGTTAAAAAAATGAATATGGAATTATGGGTTTATAAAGAAAATGAAAAAGCAATTAATTTATATAAAAGATTAGGATTTGTTGTTGCTAATGAAACGGGAACTCGTTATCTAATGAGACTAAAAGACAATTAAAAATATAAAGAAGTGTTAATAAGAAATAAGTATAAATAAAATTTGTGATCCCTTTTATTTTCCGATTATTCAAAAAAACCCTCCAAAAAAATGGAAGAAAACATAAGTTAAAATTTTATCATATTCTTTTTCTTCCATTTTTTACACTACCAGCAGACATGCAGATACTATAAAACTATTCGATAATAAAGGAAAAAACAAATTTAAATTATTATTTTATTCGATACCAGTAGAAGTAATAACTATTTGTTTAGTTTTATCTTCTTGGTCACAAGTAGTTAAAATTAAAACAGGAGTACTATTGTTTTTGGTAATAGCAATTTCTCCAGTTTTATTTTGTTTTTCAATAGTTTTAATTTTATAAATATAAGTATAATTATTATATTTAATATATATTAGGTCATCTTTTTTTAATAAGTATAAATTTTTAAAATAAGATACTTTACTATTACCGGAATGAGCAGCTAGTATTAATAAGCTTTTATTTTGATTGGGCATAATTGATGGGTATAAGATTTCAATTGATTTATTAACGTTATTATCTAGACTATTATAAGGATAAAGAGTTTCTTTTAATGAAATTTTAGGAATATTAATTTTAATTAAATATTTCTTTTCTTTTATAAGATTAGTATTTATTATTTCTTGGTATTGAAGATTAAAAGTGTTTTTATTAGGATTAATATTACTAGAAGTAATTAATAATAGTAATAGAATTATAATAATTATCTTAAATATTTCTTTTTTTCTTATCATTATAATTTAACCTAGGAACTATAAATTCTTTTATATTATATTTAAATTCATTAAACACCATAGCGCCTGTTGTAGGGATTTTAACATACATAATATCATCATTTAATTCCTGACTTATTATTTTTTCCTCAGAACTTATTATTTCTTGTTCTTGTTCTATTATTAAGTGATAATTTAAATTATTATTGTTAATTTCAAAATAATATTTGTTTTGCATATTATCAAGTAAGTAATAAGATCCAAAATTTAGAGGTATATTATTTTCACCAAAAATATTATTTAAAACAATTTCTTTAATTAAATTATCTTGACTGTCAAAAATTAAATAGGTGGAATTTATATTATTATTTAAGTTTTCAATTACTAATTTCCCTCCGGAAATGACAATATCTATGCTAATTTCATTATCAGTAAGTTTGCCAGGAATCATTGTATCTAAATATTCACTTACATAAATCATAGATTCTTCTTCCTGCAAATTAGAATCTTGGTAAAGCTTTACTTGATATTCTCCAGGACTAGTTCCTTTTATTATTAATTTATTATCTTTAATTATTAAGTCTAGTCCATCATTATTAGACGTTTTATATTTATTAATAACATTATTTTGATCAGTAATTTCTAAAGTTTCACCAATATTTATTTCATATAGATAATCATCTAATTTCGGAATTATAAAGTGATTATTAGCAAGTGATTCTATTTCTAATAGTTCGTCTTCATATTTACTTATTTTATTTCCATTAAATGTATCTGTAAAATATATATCCCAACTAGGTCGCAGATATTTCCAAATAAGTAATTGGGTAGCAAAATACCATTTTATATCTAAATGATTGTGAGTTTCATCTTGATAGTTATACCCATAATAAGCATAAAGTTTTACTTTTTCCCATTCTTCATAGTTAATCATAGTGGTTTGGGATATATCAGTTGTGCCAATTGAAGCTTTATTATTGAGTTTCATACCCGGTTCAATGCTATAGACAAAGTGATTGTCACTTTGTCTTCTTAAAACATCACCATAAAAAAGCCACTTCTTAGTTGGAGTTGCCACTTTTCTAAAATATATATCATCTATTCTTTCTCCGTTAATTATATATTCTTCAATATTACTAGCTGATATTTCTTTAGTAATAAAACACATACTAATAATAAATATAATCAATATTTTCTTCATTTATTTACCCTCCTACTATTATACTTTGTAATAAGATGTCACTTTTCCTTTATTTATACTTTTTTTAAATAAAAATGATATACTTGATATATAAGGATGGTGCTTTATGCTTAAGCTTAAAGATGTTTCAAAATTTTATTATAATAAAGGAATTATTTCAAGTGGATTTACCAAAGTAAATGCTGAGTTCAAGCTTGGTGAATTTGTTGTAATTACTGGTGAATCTGGTTCTGGTAAATCAACCTTACTTAATGTTTTATCAGGAATTGATTCTTATGAAGAAGGGGAAATGTATATAAATAGTGAGGAAACTAGTCACTATTTAGAAGCACAATCTGAAAATTATCGTAAAAAATATATTGGGAATATTTTTCAAAATTTTAATTTAGTTAATAGTTATACTGTTTATCAGAATGTTGAACTTGTTTTACTAATTAATGGTTATAAAAAAAAGGAAATCAAAAATAAAGTATTAAGTATTTTAAAAGAAGTTGGTTTATACCGCTTTCGCAAAACTAAGGTGGCAAAACTTTCTGGCGGTCAAAAACAAAGAGTTGCGATTGCTAGAGCTCTTGCAAAAGAATCACCAATTATCGTTGCTGATGAACCAACTGGCAACTTAGATAGTCGCTCAGCAGCAAACGTCTTAGAAACCCTTTATAAAATATCTAAAAATAAATTAGTAATAATTGTAACTCATAATTATGAACAAGTCGAAAAATATGTAACCAGAAAAATAAAAATGCATGATGGAAAAATAGTCGAAGATAAATTAATTAAAAAAACTTTAAATGATATTTCTTTAGTAACAAGCCAGTATCAAAATATGTCTTTATTATATAAAGTGAAATTAGGACTAAGAAATACATTTAATATTATGCCTAAGTTTTTATTAATTGCTTTAGTATATTTATTTATGGCTTCCGCACTTCTTTCTCAGTATTCAGGTTTTAAAAAGTTAGAATATGAAGAAAATAAAATAGGATATAATAATTATTTTAAAAATACGGATGATAAAAGGATTATTATTCAAAAAAATGATAAGTCAGTAATATCTGAAGATGAATATGCTCAAATAAATAATCTTGATAATATAGATTATTTAGTAGATGATGACTTAGTTTTAGATAATGAAGTATTATTTGTTAATGAGACATCAAGTTTACATTTATCTGGAACAATTAAAGAATTGTCTAAATTTAGTGGTAATGTTGATTTAGGCAAAATGCCAAAAGCAGATAATGAAATTATTTTTGTTGGCTCTAAAAATGATTATTATATTGCTTACCAAAGTAGTGAAATCTTAGGTGCTAAATTTGAAATAGAAAATCCATATAATTATGGAGTTAGAGCTGGCTCTTATAAAATAGTCGGAATAAAATATAGTGAAGAAAGCAATGGTTATGGTCAATACTTCTTTTATACACCGGATTCAATATTTTCAATAGTTAAAAAGTTTGCTGATGAACGCTATAGCTCATTTGAATTATTATTATCAGGTAAAATTTATAAGCCCGAATACTGGAATTCATATATGAAAATAGAGTTTAATGACAATGTTCCTAAAGGAAAAGCTTATGTTAGTACGGATATGAATTATGAGTGCTCGGGAGGAACATGCATAAGTAAGACATTAAATATAACCAATAATAACATTTACTATGAAAAAAATATTGATGTTAAAATTACTAAAAGTTATACTAAAAATACTTTTACTTCTTTAACTGGTCTTAAGGGCTATAATGAAAATAATGGTAAAATTTATATAAATCCAGAAGATTATGAATCACTTTTTAATCGCAGTAATTTTCAAAGTTCAGTCTTTGTTAAAAATATTAAACTAATAGATAAAACTAATTTAGAGCTTGAAAATTTAGGTTTCAAAACCTTGCTAGTTAAGGATACTTTAGTAAACTGGAATGAAGGAACTTCGCAAGCTTTAAGAATAATTCAATTAGTCGTTACTATTGTATTAATTATTGTTATGTTCTTTATTTCTTACTTTATAATTAAGGTAATATTAAAGTCAAGGAACATCTATTTTACAACTATTAGAATCTTAGGAGCATCTAAAAAGGAAAGTAAACAGCTTTTGGATATTGAACTTTTAACAATTACAAATATTACTTATTTTCTCTTAATTGGATTTCTATTACTAGTAAATTATAATATTATAAATTTAAGTTATATTAAAGACTTGATGACCTATATTAGAATTATGGATTATGTTATTGTTTATTTGATTTTAATATTTATGACTCAGCTTATTTCGAGTAAATTTGCTAAGAGCTTATTTAAAAAATCAGCAATGAAAACATTTAATGAGGTGGTTTAAATGATAAGAATTGAAAATGTTAACAAATATTTTAACAAACGAAAAAAGAATGAAATTCATGTTATTAATAATACAACTTTAAGCTTTGATAAAACAGGACTAGTAGCCCTTCTTGGACCATCTGGTTGTGGTAAAACAACTCTTCTTAATGTTATTGGTGGACTTGATAAAGTTAAGTCAGGTAAAATTTATATCAATGGAGAAAGAATTACTAAAAGAAGAGTTAATAAAGTTGATAAAATTAGAAATTTAAATATTGGCTATATATTTCAAGATTATAAATTAGTAGAAGATATGTCAGTTTTTGATAATATAGCTTTAGTACTAAAAATGGTAGGTATTAAAGATAAGAAAGAAATAAAAACTAGAGTAAATTATGTTCTTGAAACGCTTAATATTTACCGCTACCGAAATCGACCGGCAAGTATGTTATCAGGTGGTGAAAGGCAGCGGGTAGGAATTGCTAGAGCAATTGTCAAAGATCCAGAGATTATAATTGCTGATGAACCAACCGGCAATTTAGATTCTAAAAATACTTTAGAAATTATGAATATTATTAAATCTATTTCTAAAAATAGACTAGTGATTTTAGTTACTCATGAAAGAAATTTAGCTGAATTTTATGCATCAAGAATTATTGAAATAAAAGACGGTAAAATTGACTTAGATTACATTAATAATAATGTCGGTGACCTTGACTATACGATAGAAAACAATATATATTTAAAAGATTTTAAAAACAAAGCAGAAATAACTAAAGAAAATATTAATATTGATTTTTACTCAGATACAAAAGATAAAATAGATTTAGATATTATTATTAAAAATGGGAACTTTTATATTAGAAGTAATACTGTTGATAAAATCCAAATTATAGATGATGCATCAGGTATTGAACTGCTTGATGAACATTATAAAAAAATAGATAAAACTGTCTATCAAAAATATGAATTTAATTTCTCAGAAATAATTAATAAAAATATAAAAAAGCGATATAGTTCAATTTTAAATCTATTTACTTTAGTAATTAATGGCTTTAAAAAAATAGCTGATTATAGTTTGGTTAAAAAACTTTTATTACTAGGATTTTTTGCATCAAGTATGTTTATCTTATTTTCATTATCAAGAATTTTTGGAGTTTTAAACGTTCAAGATGAAGATTTTATTGCTTATAATAAAAATTATTTGCAAATTAAAGTGCCAAGAGTAGATGTCCAAGATTATTTAAAGTATGAAGAAGAAGATGTTATATCGTATCTACTTCCAGGAACTTCGACAGTTGGATTTAACATGAATTTTAATGATTATTATCAAACAGTTGATGCAAATGGTAGTTTAATTGGTTCTCTTTCTAGTACCGAGATGATTACAAAAGATGATTTGATTTATGGGAAAATTTCAGAAAATGAATATGAAATTGTTGTTGACAAAATGGTAATAACCAATCTATTTAATAATAAAAATCCTCAGCAAGCAGGAATTTTAGATACAGAAAGTTTACTAAATCGAGAAGCGAGTGTCCAGAATATGAAACCTTTTAAAATAGTAGGGATAACAGATCTGCAAAGTCCATCGATTTATGCAAGTCCTAATCAGCTTCTTAATATTATTGCTAATTCTGCAGGAACAAAAGAAAGTACTTATGGTAACTTTGGGATGGTTACAACTGAAGTTCATTTTGTTGATGTCCAAGATGAAAACACTATTAGCTTACTTGATTACAATATATTAAAAGACGAAATAAAGTTAGAAAAAGGTCATTGGCCTGAAAATGCTTATGAAGTAGTTGTAAATTATAATCTGCGCTACCAAATGCCACTTAATAAAACAATTGATGCTAAAGTAAATAGTCAAAAATTAAAAGTCGTTGGTTATTATGAGTCAAGTGAAGCTTATTATTTAGTTAATCAAGAGACTATAAAATATAATTTAATTAATACTTTAGAAAATATAACGATTTATGCTAAAGATAAAGAATTAGGACTTCAAATTTTTAGAGATAAAACTTTAAATATTAGAGATACTTATGATTTATCAAAAAGTCAATATCAAGAAGAAATAAAAGATTCAGTAATAAGTACTCTAGTAGTATCAGGAGTAATAATATTAATATCTTTAATTGAAATATTTTTAATGATACGTTCTTCGTTCTTATCACGAATTAAAGAAATAGGTATATTTAGAGCAATAGGAGTTAAGAAAAACGATATTTATAAAATGTTTACTGGAGAAATTATAGCAATTACAAGCATCGCTTGTATTAGTGGGACAGTTCTAATGGCTTATGCAATAAATGTCTTAACAGAGATTGATTTTATGAAAAAAATATTTGTAATCAATCCCTATATTGCCACGTCATCACTACTTATTTGTTTAGTGTTTAATTTAATAGTTGGTCTTATTCCGGTTTATAATACAATTAAAAAAACACCAGCAGAGATACTTGCCCGTCATGATTTAGATTAGCTAATATAACTTTTTTCTGTTATACTACATAATAGTGATGCAAATGAAATTAAAAAAATTAGGTGCAAAGACATATATTATTGATTCTCAAAATAAAGTTGGAATTTATTTAATAAATGAAATAGATGTAGTAATTATTGATACTGGTCTAGGGGAATCATCAGGTAAAGAAATAATGGAAATCTGTAATAGTCAAAACTGGCAAATAAAGATGGTGTTAAATACTCATTCTCATCCTGATCATATTGGTGGCAATCATATTATTCAAAAAACTTTAAATGTTAAAATTTATGCCCCTAAGACTGAAATAGTATTTATTGAAAACCCAGAGCTAACAAATAATATTAGTTATGGAGGAAATCCCCATAAATATTTAAATAGTCCTTATTTAGTTCCTAAGGCAAGTGTAGCCAGTAAGCTAACTAAAGAAATACTACCAGAAGGATTAGAATATTTTGATCTTCCGGGACATAATAGCCAGATGGTAGGATTTAAAACTAGTGATGATATTTACTTTCTAGCTGATGCTGTTGCTGGTGAGGATATTATAACAAAATACGAACTTCAGTTTACTTATGATATTCAAAAACAACTTAAAACCCTCGATTATATTAAATCTTTACATGGTAAACTATTTGTGCCAAGTCATGGTGATGATTTTACTAATAATAAACATATAGTTAAGCTTAATTATGATAATACTATAAATATAATTAATAATATAAAAAAGATTTGTTCAAATAAAGCTACATTTGAAACTATTTTAAAACATATTTTTGAAATATATAATTTAAAGATGGATTTTATACAATATTCTCTTATAGGTGTAACTATTAAAGGATATTTAACTTATATGTTAAATAATGATATGTTAAAAGTAGAGTTTACAGAAAACGAACAATTTTGGATAACTTTGTAGTTATCCTTTTTTAATTACTTAATCTCGTGTATAATTAAGATAATAAAGAGGTGGACAAAAGTGAAGACAGAATTAGAAAAAACGGATGAATATTTTAGAGTTTTAAACTATTTATCATGCGCGCAAATATATTTAAGAGATAATCCTTTATTAAAAAGACCATTAAAAAAAGAAGATATTAAAACTAAATTAATAGGGCACTGGGGAAGTGCTCCAGGACAGAATTTTATATACTTACATCTAAATAGAGTTATAAAAAAATATGATTTAAATATGTTTTATGTATCAGGACCTGGTCATAGCGGTCAAGTTATGTTGGGAGCATCTTATTTAGAAGGAACTTATTCTGAATTATATCCAGAGATTACCCAAGATGAAGAAGGTTTAAAAAAATTATGTAAAAATTTTAGTTTTCCAGGAGGAACTTCAAGCCATGCATCTCCTGAAGTGCCTGGTTCAATAAATGAAGGTGGGGAACTTGGTTATAGTCTTTCTCATGCCTTTGGCGCAGTTCTTGATAATCCTGATTTAATAGTAGCTTGCGTTGTTGGCGATGGTGAGGCCGAAACTGGACCACTTGCTGGTTCATGGCACGCTAATAAGCTTCTTGATCCAATTAAAGATGGGGTAGTACTACCTATTTTACACTTAAATGGTTATAAAATAGCTAATCCAACTATTCTAGCAAGAATTTCAGAAGATGAGTTAATTAAATATTTTGCAGGCATGGGTTATCATCCTTATATAGTAGAAGGTGAGGATCCATTATTAATGCATGAAAAGATGATTAATGTTATGGATGAAATAATCTTGGAAATAAAAAGTATTAAAAATACTGCTAAAGTATTGAAAAATAAATCAAGAAAATTTTGGCCAATGATTATTTTAAAAACTCCTAAGGGATGGTTAGGGATTGAAAACTATCAAGGAAAACAAATAACCGGTACTTTTAGAGCTCATCAAGTTCCAATTTCCAAATTTGATACTGAGGAAGATATTAGGCTTTTAGAAAATTGGTTAAAAAGCTATAAAATTGATAATCTTTTTGATGAAAGCGGAAGGTTAGTTAGCTATTTAAGAGATATTACGCCAACTGGAAACCAAAGGATGAGTGCTAACCAGCATACTAATGGTGGACTATTATTAAAAGAGTTAGATATTCCTAATTATACTCCGTTTGCTTTAAAGTTAAATAACCACGGCGAAATGGATGCAAGTGATATGAGTGTTCTTGGTTCATATATAAGAGAAGTAGTAAGAAAAAATTCTAATTTTAAAATATTCGGACCGGATGAGGCACTTTCTAATAAACTTGGGCCTGTATTTGAAGTGACTAATCGCAAATTTAATGCAGCTATTTATGATAATGATGAATTTTTAGCAAGTGATGGAGCTGTAATAGATAGTATTTTATCTGAGCATCTTTGTCAAGGAATGCTAGAAGGTTATATTTTAACTGGTAGACATGGCTTTTTCCATAGTTATGAGGCATTTATTAGAATAGTTGATTCAATGGTATCTCAACATGCAAAATGGCTTAAAATGTGCAGTGAAATTCCTTGGCGCGCAGATATTTCATCACTTAACTATATATTAACAAGTCATTGCTGGCAACAAGATCATAATGGCTTTACTCACCAAGACCCAGGATTTTTAAATCATTTAATTACTAAAAAACCAAGCATAACTAGAATATATTTACCATGCGATGCTAATACATTACTTTCATGTTTTCATCATATAATCGGTACTAAAAATTATATTAATGTCATAATTGCTTCTAAACACGATAGACCTCAGTGGCTTAGTATTGATGAGGCAACTGAGTACTGCTCTAAAGGAGCGGGAATCTTTAAGTGGGCAAGTGATGATAATCCAGATGTTGTTCTAGCATGTGCAGGAGATACTCCAACACTTGAAGTAATAGCTACCAAACAAATATTAAAAGAAAATCTACCACATTTAAGAGTTAGAGTAGTTAATGTTATTGATTTAATGAAACTTGTTTCTAATCAGCACCATCCTCATGGAATGACAGATGATGAGTATGCTGCATTATTTACAACTGATAAACCCATTATTTTTGCTTTTCATGGTTATCCTGATCTAATTCATCAACTAACTTATAAAAGAATAAATCAGAATTTACATGTCCATGGTTATATTGAAGAAGGAACGATTACAACTCCATTTGATATGCGAGTAAAAAACAAAATAGATCGTTATCATTTGGTACTTGCTGTTCTAAAATATGTTAAAGTAGATGAAGTAAAATCAAAAGAATTAGTTAAAAAATGCGAAGATACTTTAAAATACCACAATGAATATATTAGAGAACATGGAATAGATATTCCAAAAGTAGCTAATTTTAAATGGAAGGATTAAATCCTATTTTTAAAAAAACAACAAATGTTGTTAATTCTGTTTTAATAAATCAATTATTGTTCCTTCATAAACTAATTTTAAGTCTTCTAATTCGACTAAATCTTTAGGTTTAATTAAAGAATAGTCTTTATCAAAATGTATTATTCCTGAATCAATTAAGACTTTTGCACAAAACTGACTACAAACATAATGATATTTTCTTTGATATCTAAGATTAAAATTAATCATCGGCAGACCTTTAATATTATATCTATATTTATTAGCATTATTTATAAATTCTTCCTTCAAAACAATTTTTAATGTTTGGTGCTGTTTAGCAGTTACTTCAAGTTCATATATTTTAGTTATTGAATTAGTATAAACCGTTGATATTAATTTTAAATTCTCTTCAATAAACCCAGCTGGAAGAATTCTTCGCGGATTTTTTCTTCCAAAAGAGTAAACATTTTTTAATTCCTTATCAAGAGATAAACTAATATGTATATATTTTTCTTCTGAAAAAAAAGCTAAAAATTTTGAAAAAATTGTTCCAGTATATGTTGCCATAATATATATCTTTTTCATACTACTCCTTTATTTAAAAATCAATTTTAGTACTTGCGCTTTCTTCTAATAACTCAGGGTTTTGCAAAATATGTTTAAATAATTTTAAAGATTTTGCAAAGTAAAAACCATCGGCAATTCTTTCGTCAATATTAGCTCCAAATTCGCAAGTTTTTCTTATTTCAACTTTTCCGTTTATTACGACAGGCTCATCTTTTATTTCGCCAATCGTAATTAAAATTGAGTTTGTTCCAAAATCAGTTAAATTATGATAGACTGCCCCACATCCTATACTTCCTAAGTTAGACACTAACACTGATGAATGATAAATAGAATCACCCGTTAAAGAAGCGGGAATAAGATCATGATTATCAACAAATCTTACGATACGAACAATAATACTTTTAATAAATTTAGGCAATTTACCTATTTTATCCATGAATTCATCTGCATTATTTAATTTTCTAGAACGAATATCTTTTATTTGTCCAGATACTTTTTCTTTTAATGAAAATATATTATCATTAGGCTCTATGGTAATTACTGAGAAGCTTTCTTCTGCATCATCAGTAAACTCATGTTTTGCTACAAAAGAAATAACCACATCATTTCTATCATAATATTTTTTGTTAATTACAAATCTATTTAATAATGGTCTATTAAAAACTGTTTTACCTAATGCTGTAAAAAATAAATGAAAATAGGTTATTTTATCTTTTTTATTTATTTTTTCATAATATTTCACTAATTTTGTAACATCTATTTTAAGATTAATATAAACATCAGAATCAGCCCTTAATGGCTTAACATGAACCATAAGCCCATGCATTCCATCAATATTTTTAACTCTTTTAGCGTCTTTTCTATCTCTCATAATATACTTTCTCCTTATTTTTAACTTGTCTTAGTTCAAAATATACTTTTCCATTTAAGTCTTCAATTTTGCTTAATAATTTAATTTTTGTTCTATTTTTCAACCTTATCACCTAAAATTAATTATATCACATATAAATTAAAAAGTTAAGTGTCCACTTTTTTGTAAAATAAAAGACTCATATAGAGTTCCCGTGATACAATTGTTTTAGAAACAGACAATTGGAGGGAATAATATGAGTCTTTTAAATGATACCACAAAAAAGGGTGAATATAAACACTTAAATTACACGGAAAGAACACAAATAGAAAGATGGTTAAACGTTGATAAGAAAAAACCTAAGGAAATCGCAAACTTATTAAATAAGTCAATTAAAACAATTAGACGAGAAAGAAAAAGAGGTTTAGTAGAAAACTTAAATTCAGATCTAACAGTAAAGTTGGTTTATAGTGCAGACATAGCACAAGAAAAATATGATTATAATATGAGCGCAAAAGGTCCTGACTTAAAAATAGGAAACGATATTGATTTAATTAAAAAAATAGAATATAAAATAAAAGTAGAAAAAAAATCACCAGAAGTAGCAGTATTCGAAACTGGTGCAAATATAACAGCTGTGACTGTTCGTAATTATATAGATTTAGAAACTATTTTTGATATAATACCTGGTAAAATAATATATAAAAAAGAAAGAAAATCCAAAAATTCTACTAAAAGAAATTGCGATAAAGTACCTGCAGAAAAAAGTATAGATTTTAGACCAGAAGCTGCAAACAATCGTACCGAATATGGGCATTGGGAGGGAGATTTAGTAATAGGAAGACGCAAGAAAGGCGCAGTATTATTAACATTAACAGAAAGAGTTACTAGAGAAGAAATAATAATAAAATTACCAAATAAAATGAGTGAATCGGTAGCTAAAGCTTTTAATCAATTAGAGAAAAAGTTTAAAAAGCGATTTGGGACAAAGTTCAAAAGTATAACTTTTGATAACGGAGTAGAATTTAGAAATTATAAATTAATAGAACAATCAATTTATAGAGATGAAAAACGTTTTGAAATATATTATGCTCATCCATATTGTAGCGGTGAAAGAGGAAGTAATGAAAATAATAATAGATTAATTAGACGTTGGATACCAAAAGGGACTTTAATAGATAATATAAGCGTAAAATATATAGCGAAAATAGAAAGTTGGATAAATAATTATCCGAGAAAAATGTTTGACTATAAATCAAGTAATCAAATACTAGCTTTATTATAATTTTTCTTTTTCTTTCTTAACGTTTAGTAAACAAATCAAAAAAAATTAGTCAACATCGACCAAAGTCGTGTATTTTAATGTTGACTAATTTTTTTGATTTGATAAAATTTAAGAGAAAGAAAAAAGAAAAATGTCTACCTTTAACAATTTGTGTTAGGGGTGGACACTTAATACTTTAATTTGCAATTAATTATATCACAGCTTTATCTTATTGACACAAATAATTTAGAGTGATATATTAGATTTGGATTTATTCTATAATTTATATGCCTTTTATGGATTTTTAAATTTATAATTAAATCAAATAAAGGAGGTATATAAAATGGAAGACAAAAAACTTATTTGTGCAGAATGTGCAGCAGAGTTTATTTTTACTGCTGGTGAACAAGAATTTTACAATGAAAAAGGTTTTCAAGAACCCAAAAAATGTAAATCATGTCGTGATGCTTTTAAAGCTGCTAAACGAAACAAAAATTATCAAAATTAACAGAAATGTTAATTTTTTTTAAGCTTTTTGAGATATATAATTAAAATGATAGCTAACCCACCAAAGATATATTTATAGTAAATAATAAAATTAATTATAGAAAAGTCTATTTTATTTTCTAAATATAAATCACCGGAAAAAAGTTGCCTATCTTGATAGTTCATAGTAAAACTTCCAACGTTTTTTTTAATACTATTATTAAACGTTAAATAATTACTTGTTTTAAATTCAAACTTAATTTCTTCTTTATTATAATTATTTGGTAAGAAGTATTTAAAATCTTGACCCTTATAAATTAAATTCACTGTTTTATCTTGACTATATTTAGTCTTAACATTAGTGATTACCTGATTACTTTGAAGTAAAGTTTGATAACCATAATTATTAAAATAGTAATTATAAATATTAAGAGCATCAATTAAATTATATGGATAATGATTATCATCAACAGGGGCATTAGTAGTTATTAATAATAGTTCTAAATCATCATTCTTAGCATAACTAAGAAGACATAAACCTGCGAGATTTGTATAACCAGTTTTACTGCCCAAAATTATATCAGTATTTAAATTATAAGTTTTTTCATAATAAGATAATGTACTTTTTAAATTAAGTCTGCCATTATAAGTTGTATAGCTAGATGAGTTAAATATATTCATAAATTTATCGTTTTTAAAAGCATATAAAAAAATAGTTAATAAATCATTTAAAGTAGCTCTTTGTCCATCTTCATCAAGACCGCTTGTGTTAGTAAAATAAGTGTTTTCAATATTTAATTTAATCATTAAACTATTCATCTCTTTTACAAACTCTTTTTCACTACCAAAAAGATTAATTGCTAGAGCTTGTGATGCATCTGCTCCACTAGGTAGTAAAGCTGCATATAGTAAATCTTCATAGGTAACGGTTTCACCAACGTTAAAACCAGCAACAGATGCATCATTTTCAATTAGACCTTCGAAAACATCTTCGGTTAAAATAATTTTTTCGTTAATATCATCTATATTTTCCAAGGCCACTAAAACTGTTATAATTTTTGTAATAGATGCTATTTTAGTGTTTTCATTGCTGTTTTTTTCATATAAAACTTTATTATCTATTAAATTATATAATAAGATATTTTCAGATTCAGTGTTAATTTCTAAAGCATAAACGGAAGTTTTAAATAATAATAAAAGTAATATGACTATAAATAAATATTTTTTCATAAATCAAATCCTATTTCTAAATAAGATTATAACATGGAAAACAAAAAAACATTTATTTTTATATTAGGAAATAAAATTATTAAAAAAGCATCAAAAAAGTTTGACAAATAAAACAAACGTATGTTATCTTAATATTGGATGGTGATTAGAAATGTATAGAACATATAAATTTAGAATATATCCTAATAAAGAACAAGAAATGTTTATTAATAAAACATTATTTAATGCTAAAGAACTTTGTAATGAAATAAAAATAAAAAGAGCTGAGTATCCTAATTTTAAATGCAAAGGATGGTTGTATGGAATTAATTATTTGTAAGGATGAAGAAGCTGGAAGCAAAAGAGCATATCAAATCATCAAGGATACTCTAAAGAAAAAGCCAAACTTAGTACTTGGGCTAGCTACGGGAACTTCACCAATAAAATTATACAAGCTTATGATAGAAGACAATTTAGAAGGAAATACTACTTATGCAGATGTTAAAACATTTAATTTAGATGAATATATTGGCTTAGCAGAAGATCATGAGCAAAGCTATCGTTATTTTATGAACCAAACTCTATTTAATCATCTAGATATTTTAATAGAAAATACATATGTTCCACGCGGAGTAGGAGATTCTTGTCAAAATGCTGAGGAATATGATGAAATATTAAAATACTTAGGACCGGCAGATATTCAAATACTTGGAATTGGTAGTAATGGTCATATTGCTTTTAATGAACCAGGTACTGATTTTAACTTAACGACTCATATTACAGATTTAACAAAAAGCACGATTGAAGATAATTCAAGACTTTTTAATAATATTAGTGAAGTACCTACTAAAGCACTAACAATGGGTATTTCATCAATTATGAAATCCAAAAAAATAATATTACTTGCTTTTGGCGAAAAAAAAGCTGATGCTATAAAAAAACTTTTATCAGGTAAAATCACTTCAGAATTTCCTGCTTCAATTTTAAATAAGCATCATGCTGCTATTATAATCTGTGATGAAAAAGTAGCCAGTAAACTAAGTATAAATTAAAAACTTATATAAAGTATCCGTAATACACTTGTTATTGAAAATATGGAGGAAATGTGAAATGAAAAAAATTACTTATGTTTTCTGCAAAAGAAGCTAGCGAAAAATTAAAGAGATGTATCCTAAAAAATGATACAGGTTTGTTTATTGAAGCACTAGGCGGTTTTCCTGGACCATATACACATTATGTTGATGAAAAAATAGGGGAAGACGGAATCTTAAAACTAACTCCTTTGGTAATAGAAGTAAATACAACGGGTTCTTCTCCGTATTCACAATATAGCAAAAGAAAAATCAGGCGAATTTGGATGGAGCTGGGATTTTATCTTTGTGCCTGAAGGGAAAGATAAAACAATGGGGTGCTTATCCTGATGAGGAACGCTGTTTAGTATTAGAAGCATATCATAAATTAGCAAATTATTTATGAATGATATAAGCAGTATCAACATCCGGATATGTTATTTAACAATAAAGAAATATAAAAAGGCTTTATTTACCTAAAAAAATTGAAGTAGAAGCAGATAATTGATATACTTATTCTAGTGATAAGTTTAAAATAATTAAAAAAAAATAGTTGAAGCATTGACTATAAATTTCCACTAAAAATCGGATAATGATTTAACATAATAAGGTTTCGTGCTCTTAAATGTAATATTCTCAACTCAATTTGAGCTTTTCAAGGACTGAAAGGACGAAGAAAGGAATGTTAGTTAAATATGAAAAGAATAGTTCAACTAGCATTTATTTTATTAATCTTGTTTTATATTGCTTACATATCTTTAGGCAATAAATTTAATTTAGATGAAATAAAAGTCCCTTTTAAAGAAACAAAAACAATAAGGATTGAAGTACCACAAGAAAAAATATATTTAGCTATTGGTGAAGAATATGAACTAACAGCAATAGTAAAAACATCAACAAATAAAGAAATGCCTCTAACCTGGATTAGCGAAAAAGCAGATGTAATTTTATTAGAGGAAAATATTATAACTGGAGTTAGTCCTGGAAGCTCAACAGTAAAGGTTCAAACTGAGGATAATCAAACAAAAGAGATTGAAGTAGAAGTAAGTAGTTTAATAACACTGCCGGAAATAAATTCAAATAAGGAATTTTTACTATGTGAAAAATATACCAAAGATGAAGCCGATTTACTTGATGAAATCCTATTTAGTAGAATAGAAGCTGCTGGTTATAGAACTAGATCAGGGCCAGTTGCTGCAGCAAGATTTTTACTTTTAGAATTTCCTTATACTATAAAGTATTTTAATGAAAATGGGAGACTAAATAATCATTCTGGTAGTCCAAAAGTAGACGGAGAAGGAAGATATTATCATAGGGGATTATATTTACATGAAAGCAAGTTTTCAGAACTATCTGTAAGTATGCATGGCCCAGCTATTTGGAGTTGTAATATTTGGGATAATTTTATTAGTAGATATGCACCTAATGGTCTAACTTGTAGTGGCTTTGTAACCTGGGCTTTAATAAATGGTGGTTTTGATATAGGCGATTCTGGGGCAGGAGATACATATCGTGATGATGATGTTGGTGATTTAGGAGAAAATATTCCGATAACTAAAGAACTAATGCAAAGCGGTAAAGTTAAAGTTGGAGATATTATTGGTAGAGATGGTCATGTAGCCATAATAATAGGATTAGATGATACTAATATATATATTGCCGAGTCACTTCCTTCAACAGTAAGGGTCGTTACTTTAACAAAATATGATGGTTTAATAAAATCGACCAACTTTACTTATATTATTTTAATGGATGATGTATATAAAAGTGATGGTAACTTATCAGAAATGTGGTAAAAAAACTTGTTAACTAACCCATGAACAAGTTTTTTTAATTTTCCAATCTACTTTAAACTTAGCTTGATAGCAAAATCCTTTAGCACTTAAACTGTTTTTTAAACGGGCTACTTCTAGATAATAATATTATTCTTTTTTTCAAATTTATTAATACTAATCAAATAACCCCTTAAATCAAGACCATTCACATAACCTTTTTCATCTAAATCATTATAACTAGCTTTAAAAACATTTTTATGATATTTTTTGCTATATTCTAGAAGATCATTTTCACCAAAATCATCAAGTAATTCAAAACTATCTAAATCAAGAGCTAAAAACTCAGCATTACTCTTATCAGTTGCCATTAAATTATCTATTATTTTCATATATAGTGGTAGAATCTCATTTGACTGAATACATGATTTTTCAATGTTTAAATTATACAATCCGAAATTATTTGATGTATCCCCATTTAAGGTTTTACAATTTATTATTTTGTAGCCAAGACCCAAAAATTCTGTGCTACCACCATCTTTATATTGAGTTGAAAACAAAGTAAATAAAGGTTTTTTATTATTATTTACTATAAAATATCAATTTAAAAACGATAGACTTCTATCGTTTTTAGTAAGTAAAAATTATGCTAGTCGAATTATATTTAAAGCAGCGCCAACTCCTCCTTGAAGTTCTGCTGTATCAGCTACGCCAAAAAACTCTAAAGCAATTTCATATCCAACATCAAGAGTAGCGATTGTAGAAGCATTATAATTTGTAATTCCTACTCCTACTCCTACATCTGGACTTATAACTGAGCTAGGAAGCACTATACCGTTTACTGTTACACCGGTTTCCGTAAAAAGCTCGTCTTTTACGTTTATTTGATACGAAATAAAATATTTACCTGTTTCAGGAACTGTAAAGATAGTATTAGTTCCATCTACAGTGAATGCATCTAAATTTTGGTTATTAGGTAGGTCTATATTTGTACCAGCTATTGTTACTGTGATAGTAGCTTCTTCAGTATTTTGGGCACTCATTGAATTAGTGGTAACGATTTCAGCATCAGCTCCGGTAGGTCCGGTTGCCCCAATTTCTCCATCAGTACCAGTAGGTCCGGTAGGTCCAGTCGGTCCAATTTCTCCATCAGTACCAGTAGGTCCGGTAGGTCCAATTTCTCCATCAGTGCCAGTAGGTCCAGTCGGTCCAATTTCTCCATCAGTGCCAGTAGGTCCAGTCGGTCCAATT
>Ga0265294_10001320_pt1 | contig 33500 bp, 30 predicted proteins | sample MunlanPumphouse3_FD_192504 | JGI IMG/M metagenome (GOLD analysis project Ga0265294, IMG submission 192504) | Groundwater microbial communities from a municipal landfill in Southern Ontario, Canada - Pumphouse #3 | ecosystem: Environmental > Aquatic > Deep subsurface > Groundwater | place...
GAAGCAACCGGACATCATGACTCCATAATCAGTGATGTATTCATCTTGAAGCAAGGTAAGCCCTATTTCCAGGACGAACATCTCTTTTTTAGTTGCAATGAGAAGCGGCCAGAGATAGCTGCTCCATTCGGTAAGGAAAAGAAGAATCGACAGCACTGAAATAGCCGATGTGGAAAGCGGCAGGATGATCTTGCGATAGACATAGAAGTTGCCTGCTCCATCAATCTTCGCCGCTTCAATCAACGAATCCGGAATGGATTCCATGTTCTGGCGCATGAAGAATATTCCGAAGCTGCTTATGATGCTTGGGAAAATCAATCCCCAGTAACTGTTTATGGCCTTCATGGAGCGGACGATCATGTACAAAGGGACTACTGTCGCTTCAAAAGGAACCATTATTGTCAGAAGAATAAGGTAGAAGAAAACATTCTTCAGCGGGAACTTGAATTTTGCAAAGACATATCCCAAAAGCGATGATCCCATCACGGCTAGAACCGTTACGCACACGGCAACTATAAGGCTGTTAAGAAAATACCTAGGGAAATACTGATCAGTGAATATCTTCTGGTAGTTTCCCCAGAACCAGTTCTTCGGGAAAACCGTCGGAACCGCCTGATTGATTTCCGCAGGTGTCTTGACGCTTGTGACAAGCATCCAGAAAAGCGGGAACAAGGTAATCAGAAGGAGAAGAAAAAACAGGACAAGCAGGATTACATCAACAAAATTGATTCTTTTAACTTTCATAGTCATGGCGTTCTCTCCTATTTCTCTTTCCCAAGATGCATCTGGAGCCAGGTAAGCAGGAAAACAATAATCAGAAGAACAACTGATGCTGCCGAAGCCCGCCCCATGGAATGCAGCGAGAAGCCCTGCTGGTAGATGTAATACACAACCGTCTTCATTATGTTTCCAGAGCTTTGGCTGCCGCTTGTCATGACTATGGCCTGCGTGAATACCTTCACGAACTTGATCAATGAAACGACAAGCACGAAGAGCGTGATGGGCTTGAGCTGCGGCACAGTGATGTACCTGAACTGAGCCCAGCGGCCGGCTCCATCGAGATCTGCTGATTCATAGAGATCTCTTGGAATAGCCTTCAGACCTACGTAGAACAGCATCATGTTGTACCCCATTTCCTTCCAGACACTGATGATGACAATTGGCCATCTTACGATTTTCTCATTGTTGATCCAGTCAATCGCATGCGCACCCAAAGCTTTGAGAATGTAATTGATAACACCAACATTGTAATCGAACAGCATCTTCCACATCAGTGTGGCTGGAACCATTGAAACTATGACAGGAAGAAAGAACAGGGTCTGTGCAACCTTGAGGCCTTTGATCTGCCTCTGATTCACTTCGACTGCAAGGAACAGTCCGAAAAAAACGCTGAAGAACATCGAGAAGGCAGCAATGAAACCTGTATTCAGAAGTGATTTTCCAAAGCTCTTGTCAGTAAAGATATATTTGTAATTGTCTAAGCCAACGAACTTCTCTCCAGGCCTGATCATATCACGCTTGAAGAAGCTTGTGACAATGGTATCTCCGATTGGAATGAATCTAATAATTGTAAAGAGAGCCATTATCGGGATCAGAATGCTGAAAACAAATATTAAATCAGAACGTCTTTGCCTGTTTGCCAAAGGTTTCATGTTTATCACGCCTCCATTCAAAAAACCTTGAGACGGGAAGAATCCTTTCCGTCTCAAGGAGAAATTCAGATAAACGGAAGATTATTCTCCGTATTCGTCGTAATCCTTGTAGATATCGTCTACGACTTTGGCAAGAGCTGCAATTTCAGCCTTGATTCCCTCTGGATTGTCCAGGAGTTCAGACTTTGCAAAGATATCCGGAAGCAGTTCGCCGAGCTTCACCTGAATCGTATCATATGCATTCTGCACAGGAACGGTCTTCATGGTGATTCCGGTGAAGTCATAGGCCGGAAGAAGCCTTTCATCAAGTCCAAGTGCTACATAATCAGTATCAGTATATGGGCTTACTCCACCTCTCTTGCTGATCTGGTCGTTCTGCATCTCACGGCTTGTTGCAAGCTTCACGAATTCCTGAGCATAGAACTTGTTCTTTCCATCCCTCGGGATATAAAGGTTAAGTGTAATAAGGAATGTTGCATGAGCCTCAGGTCCAGCAGGCATCGGAGCAGCAACCCATTTGATATCCGGCCCGTTCTTCTGGATGCTGACTGAAGAGCTTGGCTCTCTCATGTTGATGGCTGTCTTTCCGGCTGCGAAGGCAGATGTGTCCTTCTGGCTGGCAAAATCATCAACCTTATACTTGTAAAGCATATCGATGTAGAGCTTCAGCGCATTGTATCCGCCTTCATTGTTGAATCCGCAATGATACTTTCCAGGCTGAGCCGTGCTTTCCTCATAAAGATCTACGCCATTGGCCAGGAGTGCAAGCACCCACCACTTCTGGGTTGTTCCGCTTGGGTTTCCGCCAAGTCTCATAGAGAATCCGCTTACAGCGATTGAACCATCGGCATTGCGCTTGGTCATCTTGACTGCATCTTCAATCAGTTCATCGTATGTTGTTGGGATAGTGGTGATTCCAGCTTCCTTCATCATGTCTGTATTGTAGAACATCAGCTCAAAGAACGGTGCAACAGGAACTCCCCACATCTTTCCATCATAAGTAAGACATCCTTTGAATGCAGGATTCATGGAATTGACAATCCCGTTCAGATCTGCTGTGTTTTCATCGAAATAGCCAGCAGTGACATATGGTGTAGCCCATGAGTCCTCGATTTCCATTACGTCTGGGACGTCGCCTGATGGAAGTGCAACTGCAAGCTTCTTCACGAAGTCCTGAATCGGCATATACAGGATGTCGACTTTCTGAACTTCAGGATACATCTTCTGGAATTCTGGAATGACTGTTTCGTTGTACCAATCCACCATAGTCTGCGAGCTGTTCCAAAGTGTCATGGTAACAGGCTCCGAAGACCTTGCAGCCTCTGCAGGTGCAGCCTTTTCCGAGCTTCCGTTTGCAAAAGCGAATGATCCGATTGCAAGGATCAGCACTGTCAGCAACAAAACTTTAAACGCTTTCTTCATTATCTACCTCCGAGTAGTACAATATGAAAACAAAAAACAGTTAAAATTGAAATCTATTTTTATTTTCAATCGTTTCTCATATTAGAGCATGGTTTCTTAGTGTTGTCAAATTAAAATTTGGTTTCATTTTAATAAAAATACAGAAAAACGTATTCTGAAAATGTTTTTTCAAAAAAACACCACATTCTCCAAGTCTCACAATTGGAATCGAATCAGGAGAAATGATGAGAGTCTATTTGATAACTATAGATCAGTACAGCCCATTAAAATGGATATCTGCTTGCCAACTTTCTGTAGGTATTCAAGTCCATTTATCAGCTTTTCGGAAGTGTCCCTGAACATCGGCCATGTAAGGCTCAATGATGCGATTACAGTATGATTCACTCCAAATATTGGCACACCAATCGCTCTATGTCCGCTTTCATACTCGGATTCTGTGATTGCAAAACCTTTTTCCTTGATTTCCTTGAGCTGGCTGCGCAGCTTCTGCTCATCCGTGACAGTGTTCGCAGTATAAGGAATAAGCTGCTCTGAAGCAAAATACCTGTTCAATGCTTCATCATCCATACCTGAAAGAAGTATTTTGTTCACTGAACAGTACAGTGGTATCTTCTTCCCTGGCCTTTCGTAGAACTTCAAGTTGTACTTGGACTCAATCTTCACCAGATACATAGCAGAATTGCCATCAAGAATAGAAAGTATCGACGTTTCACCTGTTCGGTAGGACATATCCTCCATATAAGGCTGGGCGATCTTTGATAATTCTGTTTCTGGAAGGCTTCTGGAGGCAACGCTGAATAGCTTTGGTGTAAGGCTGTATCGATTGTCTTTGTTTTTCTCAACATAGTCCATTTTCTGCAGAACCTGAAGGAAACGGAATACAGTCGGACGGGAAAGAGAAACGCTTGGAGCTATTTCATCCAATGTGACATCCGGATGCAAGCTCAGCTCCTCAATTATCCTCATTGTCCTGAAAGTGGAGTTCGAATCCATGGTGGAAGACTCCTTTTCTCTATCTGCAGGTTTGCTTTTCCTTGGAGCTTTGATTTCAATTCCGTTAAGTTTTTCTTTAGTATTTGCCATCGTATTCTTTCATCCCTTATAACAGCAAATCCCCCACAAACCGCCGTACCTTTATATTTTACATTAAAAACAAGCAATTGCAAGTTGATTTTTGAACAAACATATGCAACAATTAAAATCCAATTTCATTTTAGAGACCAATATGGATTTTACAAACGGCAGCATAACTCAGAAGATCGTCAAGTTCTCAGTTCCTCTCCTCATAGGGAACATCCTTCAGCAGATATACAGCATTTCTGATTCGATCATTGTAGGCAATCTGCTTGGATCGGATCCACTGGCGGCAATCGGCGCTACAATGCCCATCATCCAGGTTTCAATTGCACTTGTAATTGGGATAACATCAGGGGCTTCGGTAGTGATATCTCAGCTCTATGGTGCAAACCGAATAAACGAAATAAAGAAGGCCGTCACAACAAGCTTTGCATTCTTCATGGTACTTTCGCTGCTGCTGAGCGTAATCGGGTACATTATCACAGATCAGCTTCTGCTGTGGATGAATGTGCCAGAGGAAGTGCTGCCTATGGCCGCGGCCTATCTGAAAGTGATTTTCGTTGGAACCGTTTTCAAGGTTGGATACAATCTGATGAATTCTCTGTTCAGGGGAATTGGAAATTCCCAGATTCCTCTTCTAGTCCTCGTGATTTCAACAATCCTCAATGTGGTTCTGGATTTCGTATTCATTCAGTTTTTCCATCTTGGCGTAGAAGGGACAGCATGGGCAACAATCATCTCACAGCTCGTTTCATTTGCCATTTCGTTCATTCTCTTCCAGAAGAATAATATCAGTTTCAAGATCAGTTTGAAAAAAGAAAACTACGACAAGGCCCTTCTCCATTCAATTCTAACAATCGGATTGCCGACCGGCCTGAAAGCCACTTTGTACTGGGGCGGATATGCAATAATCACATCAACAGTGAACAGTTTCGGAGCTGCCACTGTTGCTGCTTTCGGCATCGCTTCAAGAATCGACTGCTTCGTTCAGACTCCTCAAGGCAGCCTTAACAGCGGCCTGGCCTCTTTCACAGGGCAGAATATCGGCGCAGGGAAGCTGGATAGGATCAGATCCGCATTGAAAGCAAGCAACTTCATTGGAATAAGCCTGGCATTGGCAACAACAGCCGCCATTTATCTGTTCTCATCCCAGATTCTTTCCCTTTTCACTGATGATGAAGAGATAATTGCCATCGGAGCGGAATACCTGAAGACAGTTTCCTTGTTTTATGTCGTCTATTCTCTTCAGGAGGTGGTGCAAGGAGTCGCTGTAGGAAGCGGATATACGCTGATCCTGATGATATCGACGATAGCTGCGATGTGGCTTGTAAGGATTCCGATTGCCGAAATCCTTTCAAAGCATATCGGTGCCAGGGGCGTCTGGATAAGCATACCAAGCGGATGGTTCGTTGCTATGCTTTTCACAAACGGATTCTATCTCTCCGGGAAATGGAAGAAGCCAAAAACAAGACAAACTCGAAATGAAATTAAAATCTAATTTCATTATTGCTTTTTCCAAGAAACATGATATAGTTAAATTCAGAAAATGAAACTTATTTTCATTTTTGTTAATTTACCTGGAGGGTTTTCATGGCAATTCCTGTAGCAAGAAAAGAAGATGGACCTAAGACGTTCAAGAATGGTTATGGCGAGGTCGAGTGGCTGAAAGGCACTCATAAGCTTGTTCACTGCTTCAAGTGTGAACTGAAGGCTGGATCTACAGTTCTGCCTGGGCTTTACAAAGACAAGAACACAATGTTCTGCTTCGTGAAAGGGACAGGCTACATCACAACAAAGGAAGAGGCTTTCAACATCAAGGAGCTTTCATTCTTCGTACCAGATTTCGACAATGACAAATTCAGCATTCATGCTGTCACTGATCTTGAAATCATGAAGTTCGTTGTCGATCTGACCGAATCAGATATCGCAAGATACAACAGCACCCATGCAGTGCTTCCTTTCTTCAAGACGCTTTCTGCTGCTGACAGATACACCCAGGATTGCAAGGGACCACACACAACAAGCTGGTCAATCCTCCATCCAGGTTCAATCACACGCATCCTTTGCGGGGTAGTCCTTGGCTATGGCCCAGGCGAAGGAACTGTAGAGAAAGGTCATCCTTCAGTGGACCAGTGGAACTACATCCTCGATGGTTCAGATATCACAATGACTGTCGAGAATGAGACATACAATCATCACGAAGGCGAGCTGAGCTACATCTATGCTGGCCCTGATCATTCGCTCGTTCCTTCCGGCGAAGGCAAGAAGGCATACTACATCTGGTTCGAGCATCAGACTGCAGAATACCCGATCAAGAAGTAATTCATTTTCCTCATATGATAGCTGCTTCAGGTTTCTGAGGCAGCTTTTTTCATCTGCACCAGGCTCCATCTGAAGTCTGGCAGAATAAGATTCCGAATGTTTCACTGCATTCAGGGAACTTGCCAAGGTAGGCTTCTGTCACTGCTTTCCGAATTGAGTCCTTTCTGGCTGGATCTACAAGAGCCATGCAGCTCCCTTTGAAGCCTGCTCCGCTGAAACGTCCGCCATATACTCCTTCTGTATTCTCAAGGATCCGGCTGATCGCAATAAGCTCAGGTGACCCTGTTTCCCAGTTTTCGATTGATGAACGTCCTGACTGGAACATCAATGAGCCGAATCGTTCAAGGTCTCCATCCTTCCAAGCCGAAATGCCTTCTTCCACTCTTTTCATTTCAGAATAGTAATGCTCTGCCCTCTTTCTGAAGTTGTCAGGAAGCTTGTCTTTGCATTGAAGAAACACATCATAAGGCACATCACGCAGCACTGAATCCTTGAAGGAGCCGTAATTGGAAGATGAGAATGCCTTGAGGCAATACGAAGCGCTCTTTGCTTCATCTACGCGCATGTTGTATCCGCTTCCAAGCTTGCGTGAAACTCCAGAGTAAACGACCATGATCGAGAAATCAGGCATGGCTGGATTGACGGGAATCAGGCTGTGCACTCCGCTCTTGGTATCAAGGACAAGCAATGAATTCTTTCTGCAAAGCACTTCGCAGGCCTGATCAAGCATTCCATTGTCCAGTCCGATGTATTCTTGCTCAGGGACAAGCGACAATGAAACAAGTTTCTCATCATCCAGTTCAATGCCGTTTGCAAGCATCAGCGCATTCAGATAACATAGAATAACTGCTGCAGATGATGACAGTCCTCCAACAGGTAGGGTTCCTTCGATGATGCCTGTGATTCCTCTATAAAGTTCATAGCCCTGTGATATCAGCGCATAGGCAGATGCCCTTGCAAAGTCACCCCAGTCTCCCATTTTGTCTGGTATTGATGAAAGGCTGAACTCAACTTTGCCTGCAAAGCCGATGCTCTCAAGCGAAACCGATGGGTCATCATTGACCTGAAAGCGCAGCGTCACGCCTTTGTCTATTGCAAATCCAGTGACTATTCCTTTCTGATGATCAATATGCGCTCCAAGCGGGCACACTCTGTAAGGGGCATAGGCTGTGTGCATTACGAATCTATCCAAGCAATCCATCTCTTCTCTCCAGGGCAATGATAGCATTATCAGCAAGAAGATGGTACTGGCCAAACACCTCTGCTTCCGAACCTCAGTCCTCTCTCCAAGCTAAACGGTATTTGCGCTTTCATCAACATTGTTCAACAACGGCTACACTTGTGATATGATCTTCTTCATGAAGAAGCATCTAAGAGTCAGTGCAGCGGTTATTGAGAAAGATGGCAAGATCTTCGCCGCTCAGCGTGGAAACCACGGAGAGATGGCACTCAAATGGGAGTTTCCCGGCGGAAAGATCGAACCGGGCGAAACTCCAGAACAAGCTCTAGTCCGTGAGATTAAGGAAGAACTTGATACCACCATTGAAGTTGTACGACCAATTGTCACAATCGAACATGAATATGAGACTTTCTCCATAACTCTTTATGCCTTCCTGTGCCATATAGTTTCTGGCAATCTCACAATCAAGGAACACTTAGCATCCCAGTGGCTAGATAAATCACAACTGCAAACACTTGATTGGAGCGGAGCTGATGAGGAAATAGTTAAAGAATCCTCAATCAACAACAGATAGTCACAATCTTTTGTTCAAACCTTTTTCAATAAAGAACAATCTTATGAATTGTTCTTACAGGAATGTTGTCTCCAAGCATCTCATCCTTGCATATTAGAGATTTCCCGTTCTCAACCAATCGATATTCTCCAGAATGGAATTTTCTGTGGCATGTCGGACAAAGGCAGATCATATTGCTTCGAAAATCCGGTCCATGCTTTGCCAGTGGAACTATATGGTGCACATCTGCACTTAGTCTTCTCCAACGGTCCTTGCGAGACAGTGATTTATTCCAGCCTTCGCGGTAAATCACATCACCACAAATCTGACATTTGAAATCATAGATATCTTTTACGGATTCCTTTAAGGTCATGCTACTAAAATATCTTATCTGGTTATTCAAGATAATCTGCTTTCTCTCTTTATCACCTGGAAGAGAAAGCAAAGCCGACTCATATTGTGCTTCTTGTTTATCATTTAATAAAACTCTATTAATCCAGTCTTGACTTCTTGCTTGTTCATTTGAATCTATTTTCGAATTGTCACCTTTCTTTTCGGAATCCTCTTTTTCGGTAACATACAAAAGCAAGTATTTATAGAGTGTCGTATGTGCCTCATCAACGCACAGCTGTTGCATAGCTGCAAGAGCCATAATCGGGGTCAATCCTCTCAAATAACCTTGATGCTGTCCATTTAAACCTAGATACATGAGAATTCCATAAGACTTCCATCCCCTGTTCTCTATTCCAGGATATCGATCAAAGATCTTTAGTACTTCATCATCCAAAGTCCTAGTTGATAATCCATCAACAAGCCACCCATAAACAATCGATGCCCGCTCACTTTCATTGTATTCATTGAATTCTCTTGCTCTTTTGGAGAACACCAACGAAGGGAAAACATCTGGGAAATGATTAACTGCCATCATATTGATCTCCTTTCCAAAACCAACTTGAAATAACTACACCAGTAGAGCTCTCTCAGAAAAAGAAAATGCCCTAATTGAAAACCAAGCTAGGGTTCATCCTTTTCAAACATTGACCTAAATTCCAAGCTGGCTCCTAATTTGCAAAGCAATATTGTATGCCAACAGCGGAGGAACCGCATTCCCTATTTCAACAAATGCATGCTTCATGTTTGAAGGAAATATGAAACTATCTGGGAAAGATTGCAATCTAGCAGCCTCTCTAACAGAAATCCCTCGAGCTTGCATAGCATCGTAATGAATGTGGCTGTAAGTATCCACTCCAAGATGAGCAAGTACTGTATGAGAAGGTTTATCTTTAGATAAAACACGCCATTTCGATTGGAAAGAATCCACAGGATAAGGAGGAATGAACTGTTTGTCCAATTCTCTAATCTTGTCATCATCGATTTCAATGTTATTATCTTTGATATATTCATTCCGAAGCTGGGTTGCTATTCTTACTGCTTCAGGATAGGTATCATCCTCCTTCATTCGATTGAAAATCGGGAAATCCCTCTTGGTATACCTAATCAAATTGTTTGCTACGTATGATGATGTGTATCCTCCATGCACTCTCATCATCTTTTGAAATTCATTCTGAGCATCCGTTCCATATGGTAGCAACGAATTTGAACCTTCACAGATATTCACTGTCTTCGGGAAATACGAAATAAAAGGCAAATCACCGATTGCTTCATATGAATTAACAGCTCTCCGCCCTTTATCAAGAAGTGGGGTAAAGACGGCATGCTCAAAGTTTACACTCCCAGCAACAGAAGACAAGTTCTGCCTATATTTGATTGAAGAGCCCAAGCAGTATGAAGCTTTCGGGAACTCTGGAATTTTTCCTACATCATCGCGATATGAAATAAGAATCATTCGTTCCCTGTATTGTGGAACACCAAATGAAGCCGCATTAATTACTGTATATCTTGATTTATATCCCAATAAATCAAGTTGCTTGCACATCTCTTCAGGGATGTTCCTCTTTCCATAAGCCATGCTTTCAGGAACGTTTTCCATAATAATCACTTCAGGGAGTAATTCTTTAACAAATCGTAAATATTGAAGAAATAAATTACCCCTAGCGTCTTGCAAATATGCTTTTTCATTACTACCAAGAGAATTGAGTTTCGCTCTTCCAACCAAAGAATATGCTTGGCAAGGTGGACCTCCAAGAATAATCTTTACGTCCTTCACTCCTGAATTGCAGATAAATTCTTTGGGATTTTCAACATTAGCAATGTCGTGTTCAATCGCAACTCCATTCAAATTCCCTCCATGAAGGTTTGAAACCAGTGTAGATAAAGCTGTTTCCTCTTTCTCTATGTGGGCTTTCAACAGAAAACCAGCTTCAGCAAATCCAAGAGAGAGTCCCCCGCATCCGGAAAACAAATCCAAAGTAGCTAAATCATCATTAATTAGGTTGGACACGGTGACCCTCCTCTTCAAGTGTTTTTTTTGCAATGGCAAAAGAGTTTTCAACAATCTTTTGGGGCTGGTTCTCATCAACAAATGCAAGATAACTAAAATCACAAGTTAAGGATTTTGCTCGTAATACAACCATAGTTCTTCGAATAAGTAACTGTTTTTCTCCTTGGTCAATTGTGGAATCCTGAATTTCAGCAATTTTTAATCCAATTTCTTTTGCGAGATTAGGATACCCGCGCAATTGCGTCCTTTCCATTATCCCGACAAAATTATCTTCTTTTAATTTTCGAATTAGCCAGTATCTATCTTGGGAATTCTTTTCCTCAATGAACAGGAAAGTCCTCCACCACATTGATCCACAGTAATTCCTATTTGCAGAGAGAAATCGTTCAGGATTGATTGCAATTTTTCCATTAGTTTCTCTCTTTGACCATCTTCTGATAATCAAGTCTGGGAATACTCTTATGTTGAAGAAATACCACACCTCAACATCACTAGCAACAGAAGGAGTTAGTTTATTCTCAAATGCTTCAAATAAGAACTTCCCAATACAAACATCCATTTCATTTCGAGAGATTGTTTTTTTAACTCCGTTTTGACTTTTGGACAAAGCCGAAATCAAGTTTTTTCTCAGTCTTGCAAACAAGTCAATTTCAACGTGATCACCAATTGGATCCCAAACGACACCTGTTGTATTATGAATATCAATACTTCTCATGATATCATCAGGATTGAATTGTTTTTCGCGATTGAAATCGTCCACTTCATCAGAGGCTTCACTTCTAGTTAGCTTAGGGAATGAAAACGACATTGCTAATCCTCCTAATCAAAAACCAATGACTGAATTTTCTCATCAAACTGGTTTGGATTGCTCAATAGCTGTGCCAAGCTCTGCTTAACTTTTGTAGGCATTCCAGCAGAGTTAGGAAAAACAAGTTGAATTATTCCCAGATATGCTTCTGCCACAGAGCCTGGGAATGGAGTCTTGCTTGTATAGTATTGAACCAAAGAGTCAGAAACTCTTGCTGCATCTAATAATAAACTTTTATAAAGCTCAAATGACAAAAATTGTACTATTCCTAGTTGTTCTTCTGTAGAGAACTGAGCAACGTTGATTATTTTTGTTAGTTTGTTATCTTGATTAATCTGCAGTAAGTAACCATTTACAAACGCCTCATCTAAATCTGAGTCTATTTTCTTTAATCTAAAAAAAGCGTTACGGTTGGCATTTGTCAATTTCGAGAAAGAGACAATTTGCATAGGGAATTGGGATTTATCGCCAGAAAGAATCAAAGTCTGTTCGGATTTCCAGAGAACAGTACCTTGAGGAAGCCCTTTATCCAAAAAGTCAGATGCAACAACTATCTTTAAAATCAAGGTGATCTGCTTCCCCACCAAATTGCCGTCAACTTGCCCACTTAGGGTAAAATCCCCTTTCTTTTCCAAGTCAACTGGGCAACTATCAATAAATCCACGGATTGATGAACCCCCTTGTGTATATGAGGAATGCCAAGAAAAAACCAGTTTCAAATCAACTTCATGTGATTGAACCATCTCATCATATCCATTTCCTAGATTAAGAAGATACACTACAGTTCGCAAGAAAATCAAATCGCCTTTCCGCCATTCAGAAACATATTGATCATGTTGATTAATTGAAACATAGTTTTCTCCGATTTTGTATTGCCAAGTAATCTGAGGCTGCCCTGAGATAATATTATAGGAAGTCAATGCTTTTTTCATTTTGACACCTTTTCTAGTTTACATCCAAACATTAGATTCCCTGTAACTCTTAGTTGGATTAGATAATCACGAGATTGTTCTATCTCAATCACTGATTGTGCTGAATCAATGATTTGTGAAACAACCCCACCTGGTATTGCGTATTCCTCTTTAACAGAAACAAGTTCTATCATCCCGGAATCAAAAGTTATTCCGCCTTCAATCCAAACATATGGGATTAACTTAATCTTCCTTCTATCTCCTCTTTTGTAAGAATACCTACATGTAACTATTCTAATTTGCTCATCAACATTTTCCAAAACATTATTGATAATCACCAATGTTGGATCGATATCACGTTTACTAATCGCTCCTTTACCTGAAGAAGTATGAGAAGAAGCCAGCAGTGACCAAGGAGAAGGGGAAGCACCTAAACCAAACGGAAGTAACTTACCTAGTCGTGCAGCTAGTGTTCCAGACACATCAATTGTTCCCTTTGCAACTACTGGATTCGTGAAAGTTTCTTCAACAATAGTTTTTATCTTATCAAGTCCCACTTTTACAATGCTTTTAGCATTTTGATTAGCAGTGATATCACTCGGGATCCAATCGGAGTGGGTAGTATTTTCAGCCATCTTAAATGCAGAATCAATTGATAACTCTTGGTCTTGATCAATCCATTGGTTAGGGTTTGTGTGAAACAAGCCAAAAATCAACTCGTTTGAATCATTATCTACAGAAAAAGTTTCATACTTTACCACAAATTCAACATCACGCATAAACGCAAGACAGACTTTACCATTACAATCTCCAATTAATCGCTTAAGCAGTTCTGGATCAAGATAAGGAGAATAGCATTTTTGAAAAGCAATTGCTCCAATATTAGTTTTTGGCCTTTGGCGCTCAACGGGAATTAGATTTGTATCTTTTGAGCTACGTCCCTCTAGTTTTTTCAATGCCAATTTAAAATATGAATATGGCGATTTAGGGTCATCTAAAGAAGGAAGTGAAATGGATTCACCATCCAATTCAATAGAAAATGTTATTCGTTTCCCTTCAATCGGACATATTACTTTTGGCCAAAACCAATGAATAATCCTTGCTGGAACTTCGGACCTAAATACATCATCAAAAGAATAATCACCTCCAAATTCATCAGCCAAATTCGAATCAAGAATCAAGATGCTGGTTCCAGTTTCATCAAATTCATACTTCATCATTCCAAAGGAAGAAGCAAGATCATCAGCCTCTTTGTCCAGGAATGGCCGAGGATATCTATTGTTTGGATTATTGCTGAACTCAGCACCAACCCATACTTTTTCATATTGATCCCCATCCAAAATAAAAAATCGTGCTATCAATCTTGATTCTAGTTTCCCAAGATACTTAGTTCTAGAATACACTATGACAGCATTTTCCTTGGATGCTTTATAGTAACATGTCTTTCCAACGCCAAAGAAACCTCCTGCTTTTTCATTTTTTTTTGCTCCAAGTTGCAAGATGAAATCCCGATAATTGAATTCCGGGCCTTTATTTTCATTTCCATAATCGTCGTATTGATAATACGGTCCTTGAAGTCCGACAGAATTCTTGTCTGAAATCTCGATGCAATGGAGAGACTCTTTGCTTTGCAAGACCCTAGCCAGTTTTTTTGCCATATTTGTATTTCCTTTACTCTCACTTTGAGAGAAAAAAGAACAAATTGCTTGTTTGGGTGAACCAACAACGTTTTTGCCTACACAATAGTATTTCACGGACTTACCGTTATTTATTCTTGCATCATAAGAATTCTGGATGGATTCTCTAAGCAAAAGATCGATTCCATCAAGTTGACTTCCTTGGAGGGTATGAAGAAAACTGTCAGCAGTGTAACTTCCCCAAACATTGTCCAAATATTCTTGTGGTAATGAAATCATTCAAACCTTCTTTTATTACAAAAGCACATCAAAGCTTTCTTTCTTCAAATTTGTCAAATCCAAAGTATAATCAACATCAATTATGTTTTCTCCACTTTGAAGCAGTTTTCTAGAATCGGGGATTATTCTAGGAAACTCATTATCAATTGTATAGACCTCAATTTCATCAATGGAATTAAAGGAAGCCCTCTTATCATCAATGTTTATTTGATTTAAAGCATCTTTCTGCTCATCCGTAAAACAGCTTTCGGGAATTGATGTAGTAAGTTTCTCAATTGAATAATCCCCATCACTCTGAACCCTTTCCAGCCTAACAAAAGCAAGAAAGAGATCCTGGCCTCTAGGAACATCCAATTGAAGAATGCCATGAATTGAAATTTGATTATTCGAACGTATTGTTGTTGTTTTAACTTCAAGTAGTTTTGACTTTGACAATCTAAAGTCTTGAATGGTTTTATTTGGATATTGCCAAATGGGTTCCTTTCCATTGCTCAAGAGTTTCTTGTAAACAATTAACTCACCAATCAACCCAATTAGCTCAGGTTCCCTTTCCTTTCTAAATACTTCCTTCCAAACTTTGCACTCCTCTGAAACAGTAATAATCGCTTCAGCGTTATCTAGATTGCAATCTAAACGTTCAATAATTGAAACACACATCCTTGAGAATAAAGGAATGCTATCCATTCTGGAACAAGCCAAGAAAAGCAATTGACTATTATTCCCTTCCCGCTGCGCGGCAGATATCGAAAGGCAGCCAAATGAACACTTGCTATTGACTTGAAATTTGTGTTCGTTAGACAGTACCAAAACGAGTTGATTAGTCCTTGATATTCCATAATACACTTCACAGAAGTTTTTAATTGTTAGCAAGTGCCGAAGGGTGTGGTCTCCATTAATGATGGACATCTCAAGGCCTTGTTCTAAAGCTAAAGAATAATTCAACATACTTTCCATAATCCTTTCTCCAACAAAACACTCTAGATAAGTTCTTTATCATCAAGAGGGATGCTAACACGATTGAAGAGGGCTAGGTTTCTTTCAATATTTGGGAATACAAAACAAACCCCAATGATATCTTTTTCTAAATCAAGATCGACCCTTTCATCAATATCCTTATTATCGATTTTTGCTTTTGATTTGGAGTATATTGGATAAAGTACTATAAGCCCTGGGGTTTTTTGCTTTCTTTCACTGAAAAATCGATTTCTGACTTCAAATTGCTTGGCATATGTCATTCCATTATTGTATTCATCTGGAATATCCGCAAGAATGTCCTCTGGTGAGGTAATTGCCTTCAAATTAACCCTTGTCTTATCATTTTTCAAAGCAGAACGATTTAGATAAAAGACATCACTCCTAACTATCCCACTGAAGAGGTTGCAACGAATTCCTGTTTTCCCCTCGCGCTTTGTCTTCAAAACTAGATTGATAGAATCCATATACCCTTCTTCCTTTGCTTTGCTAATAAACCGTAGCAGAAGATCCGGTGAGAGACCAAGCGAGTTCTGGTGGAAATGATAAGAATTCAGAAATTGTAGTAGCGATCCTTCAGAGATTGATTCAAACAATACATTGTTAGAGCTAAGAATAACTTGTTTTTGCAAGTTCTGTGAAAGCAAATTGCTTGTAGCATCAATATTATTTTGTAACCACTCAGAGTCTCTTTCAAAATAGATTGTCTGAGGTCTATGTCCAGAATAATTAATCTCAGATGACTCTGCACTTTGCATCGCCATTTTTCTCACAATTTTCATGTGAGGATTGGTTCTTATGGACATAGCAACCTGCGTTGGAGTAGAGTCGAATTTATACCTCTGTATTGATTCTCTTAACTCATATTCAACACCAGAAAGAAACTGGTATTTTGCTTTCACAGTTTTGGGAACCCACAATCTAACCAAATCTTCAAAGCCCGGTTTGTATCCAAACCATCTTCCCATCTGCAACAAAGTATCATATGTATTCACATTTCTGGAAAAGAAACTAACAACCAAACCTTCAAGCGTTATTCCTCGAGAAAGAGTATTACCACCAATTGCAATAACAGTTCTCGGCGAATCCTCACCATAGTGAAGTCGTTTTTGACTTTCGGTTTGGCTGTTATCGACAACTATAGTAACTTCATCTAGTATTGAGGGAAAGAAAACCATCAAATCGTCAAAACTCGGAATATCGAGTCGTGAAACAGTGTCATGGCCAAACGAATTATTAATTTTCAAAAGATTTGAAGATTCCCTATCCTCAAATTGTTCTTTCCATATCTGTTGAAGATTTGAAACTACTGAATTTCTATCTTTCTTATAATCATTTCTAATCTCGGAAACCAATTTCCCTAACTGGTTTTCAGCTTCAGAATGCATTCCAGTCAATTGAGTATTGTGAACCATCATTGTAGAATAACCAAGAAGTTTTTGATTATTCAACTTCATCGCTCGCCAATACTTACAAGAAGTTGCCAACAAGAAATATTGAATTGCTTTCTTTAACAATACGAGTTCTTCATCAGAAAATGAATTGCCTTTTGTGGATCCCTTTTTCTCATATTCATTAACACAATCAATTGAATCTGGATCACCAACATTTGAGTATTCCTCTCCACACCCAAAAACCTTTGCAACACTGAAATACTCTTTATTCTGAGGAAGCGCAACAATGAAATCTGAAGGATACAGGCTGTCAATTCCTGGCGGTTCATTAAGTACATTGGCAAAAGGCGTAGCAGTATATCCAATGTAAGCATAACGCTTAAACATATGTAATATTTCAACTATTTTATTATTGATTGAAGTTCTTTTTCCCGTTTCCAATTTCTTAGTATTTATCGAAGCTTGATCACACTCATCATCAATTACAAGCACTGAATTGACTTCATAGAACGCTTGATCATTCACAGAAAGAAAATTCTTTATCAGGTTATCCAAAATAACCGCATTCTTTTTGAAAACTCCAAACATACATGAATCGCTGCTGTTTAGAATTGCGTCAATCTTTCTAGTGCCACTGCTTTTAATATTATCCCCATCGTCAGTGACAAACTCCCAAGGATGGCGAGTTCCATCTGTATCATCAATTCCCAGATCTCTTCGCAATCGCGAATTAGTTTGATCCCATAAATTATTTACAGAGCCCGAAAGAACAATGATTATTCTACACCCCGAAGCAGCATATTGAGCAACAACACCGCCCATAGAAGCAGTTTTTCCTGATTGAACATTACCATAAACAAGTCCTTTTTTTATGAAAGCTGAAGACCTGTTCCTAATATACTCAGTTTTGGGTGGTGCAAGATAGTTCACTATTGTAAGGCAAACTCTAGCCAATGAAGAAACCATATCATCAGTATAGTCTTGGTATTTTTTGAGGTTCTTTACATAAGTTACCCAATAAGGATATTTCTCAATATCATCCTCATTCACCCAAATCTGTGGTTGTAATGGAGTGCAATAAGCACCCGATAGAATTGGTCCAGTGTATTTAGCGATTTCTTTGTCAATTGCTGCATAAACATCTGCATCAATACAATTTTGATCTATGCTTTTAACCTTTTGGAATACTTCTTCTCGACACTCTTCATTAGACAGAAAATAGTCTTTCTTGTCATTTTTTACTGCAAGCTCAATGAAATTTTCACAAAAAGGATACAATTTTTACCTCCAATGCATCTGTTAATTCTATCACCATATTAAGAGAAAGCCAAACCAGTTTTTCTATAAATCTCTATTTTCTCTTTCTCAACGAAAGCAAATAATAGTTAATTGGTAATAGATGCTATATGACACATACTGTCTCACTAAATGAATTTTACTTATTTTTGGTTTTATTCACGAACAAGCCAATAAAAAAAGACAGAGTAACTCAGCGCAACTAAAGCAAAGGAATGCATCGAAGGGGCTTAATCCCAGAGAGAAATTCACTCAAATTTTTCGCTGAGCTCTGTCCTTTTATCTACAGATCTCAAAGAATCAAGTTCCTCAACAATCAACTTTGCTACAGCAGCGATTAATGGAACGACAACTGAATTTCCAAATTGCTTATATGCCTGAGTATCGCTAACAACTATCTTAAAGCTATCCGGATATCCTTGTAGTCTTGCACATTCACGCGGAGTTAATCTACGGGGATTAAGGCCCAGCCCCCTGTTAATCAAGATCTCTGAACCGTCTTTGTAATATCTTGCACTTAGTGTTCTTGATATTCCATTTATGTCGGGCATTCCAAAGCCAAAGCCATTTCCAGCTGCCTTGTGTTTTGCAGCGTACGCCTGAAGGTATTTCCAAAGATGATCAGTGAGAATATATCTCTCATCAGGAGATGGCTCCAAGATATCCTTTAATACCATTTTCCTATTTGGCTTGAGATAATCAAAAGCAAAACTTGTCTCTCCATATCTTTCATTATCAAAACCAACAATTAAAATCCGTTCTCTATGCTGTGGAACAAAATCTTGTCCATCAAATACTCCATAAAAAACAGAATAGTTCAATTCTTTCAACGAATCATTAATGATTTCCCAAGTTCTTCCTTTGTCATGGCTCTTCAAATTCTTCACATTCTCAAGCAAAAAAGCTTTTGGTCTCTTTTCTGCAATTATCCTGCATACATCAAAGAAAAGAGTACCTTGCGTTTTATCTGCGAAACCGGTTGCTCTACCCATACTGTTCTTTTTTGAAACACCGGCAATCGAAAACGGCTGACAAGGAAATCCAGCAACCAATATGTCATGATTTGGAATGTCTTTTGCGTTAATCTTTGTTATATCGCCATATGGAATTTCACCAAAATTGCAGAAATATGTCTTCTGACAGTTTTTGTCCCACTCTGACGAAAACACACATCGTCCTCCAGCTCTTTCAAAAGCAATGCGCATCCCACCAATCCCAGCAAAAAGATCAATGAAATCAAATCGATGCAATGCAGACTCATTGCCTTCATGGGAACGATTCGAATAGGAAACAAGGGCATCAGATATAATTTGCTGTATGCTTACATTTCTTATGTCAGACATTTCTTGTATTTGAGAATACAAGTTATCATCGAATGTATAATGGATTTGCTTTGACAATTAACTTCCTCCAACTGGGACTATTTCGGTACCGCTTTGTTCCCAGTATAAACGGAATGATAAGAAGGTTCAATCATTATAAGGACAAATCAAGCATTTCTGAGTGTGCATATAAGGAACTTAAGTCTTGAGACTTTACTCTGAATTGGCTACGGGCTTTTGAACTTCCATCTGAACTCACCCTGGATCCTGGATCAAAATATACCTTTGAGAACAAAACGGCATGCAGCAACCTAATGGCTGATGTATTCTCGCAAAGTGATACAACTGGAAGGAAATTGATTTCATTTATATCCCTCAAATTCAATTTCTTATAACGAACATAACAAGCTTTGTTATGTTTGTTATTCCAGTGTGAAAGGACATGAGGAAAAGACCAAGATGCAAGAACAATATCATCTTGAAGGAGACAAATAGCACCATTAGACGAAGTTATCTTTTCAGTATCCGGATCAAAACCACGAATAACTAGTCTTCTATTGGGATATTTTGGATTGTCAGAACAAAAATAAGGACCAGTAAAATACATACCTCCATCACTAGTAACATGACCATACTTTAGTACAAAATCCCTATTTCCCATTTCGTAATACAAACCACCATCCGGTTGTGGAGTCATTAAAGTTATTGTTGAATCCTTGTGACATTTCAATTCCCACCCTTTGAAATCCGGATCAGGCTGACCGTTTGGAATTATCCCATACATTGCTTCAAGGGTATAGCCAGGCGCATTTGATTTTGAATAGGGATGAACAGAACCATCGGAAAACATTCGTACCAACTCATGAGGATTAGTTGTATAAGCCTCTTTCAAAACTTCAATCAGTGCTTTCCTTGCATCCTGTTTCGAAAAAAACAAATGCCCAAATATCCCTTCCTCAATCTTTCGCAAACTCAATTCTTTTGCAACAGGGGAATTCGGAGGCGCAAGATATCCAATTATTCTTGAACTTATTGGCGCTAAAACAAGTATTCTACCATCATGAATCCCTCTCCGTTGCTCTTTATCTAAAGGTTGCATGTAATCAGATGGTGCATTACTACATCCCGAAAGAAAACCGGAAAACCTGATCTCGGGATATTTGGGATAAAGGATGATTTGTGCATTTGGAGCAGGAACAATTCGGCCATCATCACTTAACCACCAAAAATCCAACGGCGCCTTGTATGTAAGCCTTTTTGTTCCTTGTGTTTCCATTACTTTTCCATAAGGAAGAAGTTGTAATGCATCATAAGACCCTCCGAAATAAACTTGGTTCTTTGCATTATCATTTTCCGAAAGGCACTTGAAGATAACTTCATTGGCACCTTCACGGCACAGTATTTCTTGTAGTTGTTCAAGGTTTAACATGAACTAATTGTATCACACATTCACTTGATAGAAGAACAAAAAAGGCAAGAGAAAGAAGGAATGAAGAATAACAAAAGAAAAACAGATTAACAATCTGGATCAACATAAAAGCTAGAAAACCGGTAGAAATAAGCTAGGAACATTTCAAGAAGATAATACTTAGGCTGCACAACATTAATCTGGATTACTCAATCTTTCTTCTTGGCTGTTTTTGCAATACTATCACGCTTGCCAATTCGCTCTGCTAAGCGACGAACATCACCTACCGACCATAGGTAGTCCCTGCCCATTTTCTCAACTCCAAGCGTCTTTGCACCCTGCTGAACCCTCCGGATTGAGAGTCCAAGTTCATCTGCGACTTCCTTGCACGTCTTTTTCACTCTTCAGCATCTCCTCGCTTACCATCGTATCGACGAGTGAGAGTTCGTCAAGAGAACGGTAACGCTTTATGCTGAAATCTTCGCTTTTATATCTCTTCTTTATATCTTGTCTGAGGAGGTATTCCACATCAGCGTCTTTCATTTCCTTTGGTACAGCCCAAGCAAGATGGATTCCTTTCTTCCAGTCATCAACACAGATGTAATCTTTGTTCCTTGCCTCTAACTTGTTTAGAACCTTGGCTATATTAGCCATGTTAAACAACCTGTCGACAAGTATACCTATATTGCACGGAATAATTATTGGTCCTAGTCCTATATCTCGTGTTTCCATTGGAAAAGTTCTTACCACTTCCTCAATCTTGCTGCTGCTGAATCCCTTCATTTCGAAAAACGAATACTCGCCTCCGTCGCCCCTATCCAAGAATTCCCCAACTACTTTTTTGTTGAAACGCAGGAAACAGTGAAGCGCATCGCCATCCTCTGAAGGCATGGTTTGAACCTTGCTAAGGGAAAAACCATTAATCGCTGGCGTGAAACGAGGCTTCCTTGCTTTTGCAGAGCCATTCTGCACTTTGTTTGAAGAATGAGAAACTCCATCTGAAACGACTTCTCCATCATCAAGATTGATGATCACATTATGATTTCCTAGAACGGTTCCATGTTTAGATTGTATCCTTATGGATTTGCTGTCCATATCAATTGAATCTATGGAATTCTGATCAAAGATATCCATAAAACCACAATCTTTACCAACTATGATGAGTTTATCATCCTTTCGATCAATACTTATCAAAGGAAAACTCTTTTCAACAAGATCTTCAACTGTAACCTTTAGCATTATTTGCCCCCTCTTTTTGTATTACTTAGTATTTCTGTATATATATGTTATACGTCATACCGCATAATATTACAACCTTTTCCCTATATTTATTTCTTTATTTTCAAGAATTTAATAATTTGAACTGACTTGAAAAAACTTTTTTCAGATTGAGAGTAGATGATATGCAATAGCCTTTTATAAGGAATAACTCATAAAACCACGTCCTACTTCAGCTGACACTATTTATTGAATAAAAACAAGCATACACATCGTGATACATTGATGCGTGGTTAATTTTTAAATTAAACAACCGTGATTCGTACCAAGGTTTTCAGAATAGAACTTTCACAATCCCATTGCTGTCAAACAGCAAGAACCTTGCGGGCATATTCTCTTTGAGACAGAATCGCTTGGCATCCAGATTGAACATTTTCACAGGGTTCAGCGTTGCCATCTTGAAACAATCAGCAAGTGGAATTTCTGTTATCCTATTAAAGTTCATTACATCATTGAAAAGTGATGAGCCTGCTCCTGCAAGATAGGGAGTATCCGCAAGCCGTACAGAACCATCTGGGGCAATCTCCACTTCTACTCCACCCCATTTCATTCTTGTACCTTTTGCCATACCTGCCATAGGAGCCAAATCAGATACAAGAATAATCTGATCAATACTTTTGCATAAAGAGATAACCTTCAAGAGCGCAGGTCCAACATGATCGCCATCAGCAATCACGCCGGCACTGAGTGCTGAGTTTGCAAGAATTGAAAAGACAGGGTTGTCATAACGCTTCAACTCTGAATAAACACCATTGCCAAGGTGTGTTGATAATGTCGCACCGGCTTCAGCCGCACTATCAATCTGACTTTTTGTTGCACCGGAATGCCCAATTGAACAAACTACTCCACAATTCACAGCATGCTTTATCAAATCGATTGCACCATCTGATTCTGGGGCAATAGTAATGTATTTAAGAAGACCATCAGAAGCAGCAAGCCAGGAATCGAATTCCTCAATGTTGCACTTTCGAACGCTACTGATATCATGAGCGCCACGGGGACCATCCTCGTGAGATATAAAAGGACCTTCAATATGAATGCCAACTATAGAATTTCTAACAAAAGAATCAGTCCTTTCTGCTTCTGCAATTTTCCGGATATTTCGGAGAATTACTGATTCCGGACGGGTTACAATTGTTGGGAGATGCCGCAAAGTACCAGTCTTTGCAAGTTCAATGCAAATCTGTTTCACAGAATCAATGCAAAGGCCAGGATCACTATAGTCCATTCCCAGAATCCCATTTACTTGAGAATCAATCAAACCTTCAGGACAGATAAACAACATTTCTGGAGATGGAGCTATCTCAGTTAAATACTTTATTCGTCCATCTTCTACTTCAAAACTATAAGACTTTCCATCCAGAATGTTCAAAGCTTTCATTTTCAATTACCCTGATGGAGCTTTGAAGCACTATCGCTATCAATGAACAAAGCCGCATCTTCATGCTTTCTAAGAATTGTCGCAGGACATGATTCCGAAACAGGGCCTTCAAGGGTTTTTTCTATTGCAATTGCCTTTGTCATACCTGGAACAATGCATCGCAGTACTTTTGCAGACATGAATGCAGGAATTGTTACTGTAATAGCCTTTGAAGGAACTTCGTCAAATGAATCAAAGCATTTATCATGTACCTGTTGCATGCGTGACGTATCAGAAAGATCGACAATCCTCACCCATTGGCAATCATCGAATCTAGCTTCTGGAGGATCATTGAAAGCAATATGCCCACTTTCGCCAATTCCAAGTACGATAATATCAATCCCATTAGTTCGAAGCAGCAATTCGTAGTTACGAACAGCACTGACAATATCATCTGCATCACCGGGAATCAAGTTGACCGATTTGAAAGGCTTTAAATGAAATAGATGTGCATTCAAATAATACCTGAAAGATTGCCGCTGGTCAGGCTTGATTCCAACGTATTCATCCATATGGAAAGCATTGATCCGATTCCAGCTGATGTCATCAAAAGCCAACAAGTTTTTCAAAGTGGTATTTTGGGATGGAGCAGCAGCAAACATCATATTGATTTCATCTTTTGCGGCAAGCATCAGCTGAATGCTATCTCTAATGCTATATGCGGCAGCAAGACCCATTTCTTCTGCAGAATCAGCAATTGTTACATTAAGTAGATCTCTTTTGAATTCTTTCATTGCAACCTCAGTTTCATTATCAATTTACTATTTTACCAACAATAATCTTTCTCAAGAATTTTGAAATATGCTTCAGTTGCTTTCTTGCCACCATTTGAGAATGAAGAACCTTGAGGATGAACATAATCCCTTCCATCGTTCATATCAGCAAATCGAAAGTGTGTTTCAACAGATGCAAAACCATCGTATTCCTTTTTCAAGGTTCTGAAGATTCCCTTGAAATCCACATCGCCAGCTCCTAGCAAAGCAGGGGTCCCATCATGTTTCATGTCTTTGATGTGAACATGTCCAAGGTAAGGCCTAAGAAGCTCATATCCATCTGGATAAGGTGGAACTGAAGAGGCCATGACTTCATTGCCTGGATCAAAAACAGCTTTCATGCTAGTGCTATGGAATTGCGATAGACGGCCAAAAAGCGTTTTCATGTCACATGAATTCACACTCGGTTCTGACTCAAGGACTATTGTCACTCCTGCATCTGCAGCAATAGGGATTATCTTCCTATAGCATTCCTCGATAAGTTCTTCTTTATCAGGCAAATCGCAATGAAGGAAATCAAAACCACGAATTAGACTGACATTCCAGAAATGCATGACATCCATCATTTTCTTGAAAGACTCAATATGCTCTTCAATCGCCTTGGAATCTCGGAGATTGATTTTGAATAACGGCGAACTTACACAGCAAATTAAAAGACCATGTTCATCAGCAACTTGCTTGACTTCCTCAATGTCTGATTTTGTCATCTGAAAAGGATTATGCTCATTGACAGATCGGATTTCCAAAGCATCCAGACAATAGCGTTCAGCCAGGTCGGCTGCTTCTTTTATACTCTGGCTTATCTCGTCAGTTATCACGGATTTCTTATACATTAAAATTATTTCCTTTCTGTCTCTTTAAGCTCACTAACTAGCAGATCAATTGCTTTTACAATCAATCGGTTTCCCTTTTCAGCTGAAGCCAACATTACGTTACCCCATGTTCCAGAAATAGAATAATCATGGAAGTTTCCATAGACAGTACATGGATTTCCACCGCCGTATATATGCTTTACTAAAGTACAAAACCCATTTTCCGGAATTTCATTGGAAGAGCGCTCTGGATGAACATTCTCACTTGAGATGGCCATGATGACGCTTGTTATCATCTCGCCGCCATGCCCGCATCCATATTCTAGATCTTCAACAATTCCTGGAGCACCCAACGTAACAGCCTTCCACCAATCTAGAAGGCATGCATCACGTCCCTCTGAGTATAGCCGTCTTGCAGCATAATCCGCTGCCCTTGAATTAAGGGAATGAGTCATGAGGAATATGATCCGCTTTGCACCAGATCTGAAATAGGAGGAAGCTGCATTGTAATAAAAGCTTCCAAGCACTTCCGTTGGAATGCTTACAGTTCCTGCATAATCTGACATTTCAAGAGCATCGCCAAAAGGAATGGTCTCAGAAAACAGCATGCCGGCTTTCTCAGCAATCAGTGGAGCAACATAATCGGCAACCATGACATCGGCACCGAGCGGCCCATGAAGACCAAGCTGCTCCATGGAAGCAAGCGGAAGAATCACGCCAGAAGCTTCATTAAGTTTCCTTTTGAACTCTTCAGTCGTCATGTTCTTGATGCAGTTCTGCATTTCAATGCTCCAGTATCTTTTCGGGTTTTCCAGTCAATGCTGATTCTGTGATAGCCAAAGTTATCTCCATTGATTTGACTGCATCGCCAAGAGAGCTTCGCACAGGAGTATCATGAAGGATGGAATCCACGAATTCATTGATTTCCTGTTTGAACGGATGATGTGAAACAGCACCGCTATCAGGACAATCCATAGGAAGAGTCACCCAATCATTCTGATTAGGAAAAAGCTCTTTGGAATAGATCCGATTACCTCTTACTGCCCCTTTTGTGCCCAATAGATCAATATTGAACTGATAAGGAAAGCAAAGACCATCCAAAGAAGCAGAAATTCGTCCTATGCTTCCATTTTCAAATTTGGCAACTGACATAAGAGTTGTAGGATAATCAAAATCATCTCTGGCATTCACACTATAGGCAGAGACTTCAGATACTTCGCCATTTAGATATCGAGCAATATCAGCTGCATGGCATCCACCTGTTATCATGGCTCCGCCAGCAAATTCTTTCTTCCTGATCCAATTATAACTTGAAAAACTTGGTTGAATTCCATGCCAGTAATCAGTATTGCAACTGAAAACCTTTCCGAATGCACCCTTATCAACAAGCAATTTCAAGTTTTCACAAAGAGGCATCCATCTGAGAAGAAAGCTGACAACAGTTTTCGTCTTGGCGTTTCTAGCCGCTTTTGCCAGATCATCCAACTGATCGCGGGTTATCCCAGCCGGTTTTTCCAGAACAAGATGCTTTTTTGCCTGCAATGCAAGAACTGCATGGGAAGCATGAAGAAAATTCGGAACGCAAACCGAAATTATATCAATTTTGTCATCAGCTAGCATGTCTTCATAGTTTGAAAACACCTTGGCTTCAGGAACATACGACTTAATGAAGCTTTCAGTATGCTCGGCAGAGTGTCCACACACTCCAGCAACAACTGTATTCGGATTTGCCTGAAAGGCTTCTACATGCTGAACCGCTACCTGTCCGGTACCACAAATTCCAACGCAGAGCTTACCGTACTGATTCATTTTTGTCCTCCAACATCTTGTAAACATCAAGATGGTATTTATTGAATTCAGGAGTTGCCTTGATTTCCAATGGACGGGGTCTAGGCAGTTCAATATCCAATGATCCGACCATTTTCGATGGTCTGGCAGAGAGGACTATAACCCTATCTGACAAAAAGACCGCTTCACTGATTTCATGTGTTATGAACAGAACCGTTTTCTTTGATTCACTCCAGATCCGGAGAAGTTCAATATTCATTTTTTCTCTTGTTATTGCATCAAGAGCACCGAAAGGTTCGTCCATAAGGATTAGCTTTGGATCATGAATCAAAGCCCTGGCAATTGATACTCTCTGCTGCATTCCACCAGAGAGCTCGTTCGGATAGCTTTTCTCAAAACCTTTCAGACCAACCAAATCAAGAAGTTCATATGCTCTTGATACATATTTGCTTCTGTCAAGCTTAAGTATTTCAATCGGAAGAAGGACATTGTCCAATACCCTTCTCCAATCAAGAAGCAGAGCTTTCTGAAAAACGAAACCAACTTCACGTGAAGGATCAAATGATTCTTTGTCTATGATGATCTCCCCATCTGTGTAGTCCAGCAAACCAGCAATGATTTTCAGGAGTGTTGTCTTGCCACAACCAGAAGGGCCGACAATTGATACAAATTCTTTGTCGTGCACATCAAACGTTACTGATCCTAATGCTTCGAGTTCACCATCGCGTGTCTTGTAAACTTTCTTGAGGTTTCTTACTGAAAGCAGAACTTTCTTTTCTTCCATTTCTCTATTCTCTTATTTTCAAAAATAACGCATCTCCCGTCCGAACTGGACGGAAGATGCACAATTGTGCCTAGAAATTGGTATAAGGCTTCTCTGGCAGGAAGCTGTCATCATAGATTTCATTCACATCATAATGGAGCTCTGTCTGATAGGTATTAACCAGATCATAGGTAGCCTGAATTCCAGCTGGATCAATATATCCGATTCCATGTTCCTTGAATCTGTCGGTCATGATGAATGACTGCTCAATCTTCAGTGATGCAACCAGATCAGTAATATTTATCGGCTGATACTCTGCAAGAATCTTTATGGCGTCTTCTGGATTATTCATGCAATATTCCCATGCTCTGTATGTAACGTCCAGGAACTTCTTCAGCATCTCAGGTCTTTCTGCAATTGTCTTGCTTGAAGTGATGTAGGAATGTGCATAGCACTGGAATCCATAGTCAGCCCAAAGGAAATAGCTGAATGTTGATGGATCAGTTGCCGCCGCAAAGTTAGGATAACCCGTAAGCAATTCAAACACAACATCAGCATTTCTGGATACAAGAGCAGAGACCTTGGCTGTCGAATCAATATTGATGAATTCAACAGAATCAGCTGGGACACCGATCATTGCAGCAAATGCCGGCCACATTACCTTATGTCCATCAGTTGCAGGAACAGCAACTGTCTTTCCAACAATATCCTGAGGTTTTTTGATTCCAGTATCATTATAGAAGTACATTGCATTCGGATGCTTATCGAAAATCGTTCCGATTATCTTCGCATCTGCACCATCTTCATGATACTTGAATACTACTGGAGCATCAGCAATAGCAATATCTGCTTTTCCTGCATCAATCATGGTAACAGAATAACCAGAACCTTGCCCGATTATTATATTCAAATCAATGCCTGCATCTTTATACCATCCATTCTTGAGAGCTACATAGAACGGTGCATGATCTGCTGCAATTGTCCAGTTAAGGAGCAAATCAACATGCTCAAGCTGCCCTTCTGTAGCAACCGCTTCTTTTGTTCCTTGAGCAAACAGAGATACTGATGCTGCAAGAACCAACAAGATAACAATGAAACCTTTTTTCATTTTTTCCTCCTCATAACGGTTTTTTACCGCTACATATACTTCTTAACAGATGCCCTCTGCATCTGAAATAACTATTTTTTCTGCCTGACGAACTTCCATGGCATGCAAACACGTTCGAGAACACAAACAACAAAATACATAGCCCATCCAAGAAGACTCATCATGATAAGCGATGCAAACATAGGCGGAGTATCCATAGTCTTCTGAGAGTTGGCAATGACATATCCAAGCCCCTTGTCTGATGCAATCAGCTCACCGACAATAACACCCATTACACTCAAAGTAGAACAGATTTTCAGTCCTGAAAAAATGTAAGGAAGCGCATTAGGCAATCTTATTTTCCAGAAAACCTGGAATTTGCTGGCATTGAGATAATCAACCAGATCAAGCAGGTCATGATCAATGCTATTCAGACCAGCCATAGTGTTGATGACCATAGGGAAGAATGATGCAAGGAAAGCAACAAAAATATTCGTATGCAATCCATACCCAAGCCAGATTATAAGCAAAGGAGTTATTGCAACAATCGGCATGCTATTCAAGAAAACAAACAATGGCATGACGATTTTCTGAACGGTCTTTGACCAAACCAGAATTACTGAAAGAAGTATTCCACCTGCCGCGGTAGCAAGGAAACCCAGAAGGAACTCATACAATGTACAAGTTATATTGATCTTCCAATGGTAATCTGCGTCAGGTTGCTTGAAAAGAAGATGCTTGAGAGCACTTGACGGAGTGCAAAGGAAAGCTTCGCTGACATGAAATATCCGGACAGCGAGTTCCCACACAAGGAAGAACAGCAGAATTGAGATAACAGTCTGATACTTATCAAAGAACTTTACAAACGCATTCGGTTTCTTATTTATTGATTCTTTCATGCTTCTACCTCCAGACGATTTGACTTCCAAGGCAAAATCAGGTGCTCACAAAGTGAAAGTAATCCAAAACATACCATTCCCAGAACTGCCAGCACGAGAAGACAAGCAAACATTGTAGGCATATCAATTCTTGCCTGGGCATCACGAAGAAGGAACCCAATCCCTGACTTGGAGGCCACGAACTCACCGACTATTGAGCCAACAATGCACATTGTGATGCTCATCTTCACCGCTGAGAAAACATATGGTAGCGAATTTGGAATTCGGATTTTCATGAAGACCTGCGCTTTAGAAGCATCTAGGTAATTCACCAGATCCAGCAAATCATCATCCACAGACATAAGCCCAGTAGCGGTGTTTATAACCACCGGGAAGAATGCAACCATGAAAGAAATCCAGATATTCGGCCAAACGCCATATCCAAACCAGAGCAGGAACAAAGGAGCCAGTGCAATTTTCGGAATAGAATTGAACAGAACTATAACAGGCATAAGAAGACGATTCAGCCATTTGTTCCAGGAAATAAAAACAGCAAGCAACACGCCCAGAACAATCGTCAGAATGAAGCTGCCAAGCACTTCCGTCACTGTAGTTCCAATATGCTTCCACCAGTGGTTTTCATAAGCCTTCGGTCCAAAAAGGCTTTCAAACACAAGCTTTGGAGAAGGAAGAACATATTTCTTTATATGCAGCAAATCTACTGCAAGTTGCCAGATCACAATAAGAACTACAACAGCTAGAAGAGTCAACCCATACTTCGAGAAGAAAATCCTAACTTTTTTCAAAAACTTGTTTTCATTGATCATCTGGCATCCTCTATTTCATCCAATCTGTATCCAAAACCTGTATTGCCAATACTTGAAAGATCAAGATATCCATTTCGACGTCTGAACAATCCGGGATGAATCCTTGCTTCATCATGTGAAGCTTCTGGGCAGAACTGCATAGAATTTGCTTCAACTCCCATTATTGTTCCGGCATTTGCAGCAAGAAGGACATGAGGAATGATTGCAAGCTTCGGATTGGTAAGATCCTGAACCATGATCTTCATTCCATGATGGCGGGCATAGCAAAGCATAAGAACTGCTCCTGTAATGGTCTTGCATGTCTTTAGAGCCACTCCTGTCCATCCGAGATTGATTCCAAGCTTGACATAGTGCCAGTCATGGGCACTTTCATCCATCATTAGCAACTTGCGTTCCGACACAGCATGAACATCAATAGGATTCTTCCCCATGTCATAGGGGAAAGGCTGTTCAATATACAGGATCATGTCAAACAGATTCTTGTGCTCTGATTTCAGCTTATCAAGAATTCTGCAGACATAATCAGCTTCATGAACTGTGCAATTGAAATCTGCAGTCAAATGCTCGACACCAGTTTCTACAGCGATCTCACCAACCCTAACTATCCTATCATAATCCCAAGGCTCATCGTTGCCTCGTAGCTTTATCTTCAAGCATTTGAGTCCATCACGCTTTATCCAATCTCTCAAAATAACTGGATAGCCATCATCAGGTTCTTTACCTGTAAGTTCATCTTCGGATATCGGGTCAGTGCCCCCGACAAGATGCCAGACAATCAGTTTATCAGGCACTTCATCACGAGGAACCATGAATTCTTCAGGATATTTTCCTATGAAATCGGAAGCATCTTCACCTTCATAGTACCAGGAAAGATCATGGTTCATGTACTTGGAATTGAAGCAATCAAAAGCCTTGATCCCATTCAGGGTTGAATAAGCATCAAACAAAGCAATATCAAATGAAGCGTTGCATACCAGAGCCGCCAGATACGGCATCTTCTCTTCATCGGAGTGCATCATGTTTGCTTTGTTAAGCAATGGATGAAGTCGTTCCAATATGAAACGATAACCAATCTCCATTGGATGTCCGATTTTCTCAAAGTGCTTCCATTCATCACACAGGAGATTGATGAATTCAATCATCCGAGTTTCACGTGCTTTATAGGAAAGGCTCGAAGGCCATGTCCAAGCTACGGCAACAGGAGTTTCCCCTACACCCTGGCAAGTAATTCCAGAATTGTTTTCTACCATGCAGCAAACCCTGCAGATGGAAAACAAAGTTGTTATTTCATGTCCGAACTTCAAAGGAACCCTATTTCGCTCTGAGCAGAATGAAACACTCGTATTAGTCACATGTACATCAAACATCGCGCCCTCACAATAAACTGTAAACCCGGTTCTGGGGTTTGTCAAGAAAATGAACAAACTTTCTTTCTAGCCATTTTCCCAATTGCTTTTCCGTCGGTTGTTGACATATAATGGTTGCAATGCTGAACGTGCTGCAAAACACAAACTTAATAAATGTTCTTGATTGCATTTACCGAATGGAATTTCCAACCAGAGCAAAAATCGCACAGAAATTGAATCTGAGCAGGACCACAGTATCATCACTGGTGAGGGAGCTGTTTTCCTTGAAGCTGGCTACGGACAAAGAAACCGAAGAACACAAAAACGGCAGACCCGGAGTGATTCTCGCCCCTGATAACAGCACCTGGTTTTCGTGCGGGACTTCTTTTGATCAGAATACTTGGAATTACGTACTGACAAATCTCTCAGGAGACGTCGTATACAAAAAATCACTTGTCATTGAAGACGACCCGATAAAACCAATTTCATCAAATAGAGCACTGGACTATCTTGTTTCCGGCCTTCAAGAAGCAATCAAGGCCTGTCCTGGAAAGCTGCTGCCAAGAATAGGAATCGGCCTGCCCGGATACGTTGACAGGAATTCAGGTTCAATTTTATTCGCAGCAGATCTTGGATGGCAGACAGTTCCAGTCTCTGAAACTGTTCAGGATTCATTTGGGATAAAGTCATATGTCATGAATCGTCATATGACTGCAGGTCTGGCTGAGTCTCGAATCGGTGCCGGAAAGTTCACAAAGGACATGATCTATCTTGGAATCAGCACAGGCCTTATAACATGCCATTTCTGCAATGGGGAATTTCTTATCGGGCAGAACTACAACCAAGGTGAAGTCGGACATACCATAATCGACCCCAACGGTCCTGTCTGCAGCTGCGGCAAACATGGATGCCTTCAGGCTGTGGCATCGCAGACAGCGCTTTGCAACAATATAAAAAATCATTTCAGTGAGCCGATGCATGATCCAAGCATTGAAGAAATCTATAGACTTGCAAATGAAGATCCGGACTCAGTATATGCGCATGAATTGAACAAAACAATCAGGTACATGGCCATGCTATGCTCCAACCTTATCAATATGTTCAATCCAGAACGTGTTGTAATAGGCGGTCCACTGTCATTACTCTTCAAAGACAGAATCTTTGATGAACTTGAGAACCAGATTGCTTCTTTTGTAATTCCTCATCCTTTCGATAAATCACTGATCAGAACAGGCACTCTTGTTCCATGGGGCAGTTCAATCGGAGCTTCATATCTTGTATCTGATGACAAGCTCAATCTGGTTTGTTCTTGATTCAGATACTATCTGATGTAAAACCGTCTCCTTTTCCATTCTAGTACTCAATCTTCTTGATAATGAATCCCGAGAAATCAACATTGCTCTTTCTATTAACCAGAGAATCTTTGTTGATGTTCAAGTCGAGATACTGTGGCTTATCAGACCTGAGAACCATGCTGAAGTTATGTCCATAGACCAACTCCTTATTTTACTTTAGAGGCTTAAAGTAAAATTTCATGACTTCTTATTTTACTTTAGAAGCTTAAAGTAAAATTACATGACTTCTTGTTTTACTTTACAAGCACAAAGAAAAAGAACATCCCTGCTTGAATGAAGTAAATCAACTATGAATGAGGGAAATGATACTTCCATCTGATCATTAATCATAGGCGGTTCTCATGAAAGACCATTCGGGAAGCGACATCGAGGATCCTGTTACAGATCCTCGATCTTTTCATTGATTATTCCATCTCTGGCCTCTCGAGCGGCCAGAGAAGGATCAACTGGTTCTACTCTACAAGACTGTAGCAGACAGGATCATTTGATTCAAAGTAGATTGCTATGACTGGATCCGATCCATCAGGATTGCGGCTCAG
>Ga0265294_10001321_pt1 | contig 33496 bp, 32 predicted proteins | sample MunlanPumphouse3_FD_192504 | JGI IMG/M metagenome (GOLD analysis project Ga0265294, IMG submission 192504) | Groundwater microbial communities from a municipal landfill in Southern Ontario, Canada - Pumphouse #3 | ecosystem: Environmental > Aquatic > Deep subsurface > Groundwater | place...
CGCGAAGCACCGCTTCGGGGTCGGTTGCTTTTACAACACCGGATGCAAGAAGCACGCCATCACTCCCCAAATCAAGTGCTGTTCTGACACATTCACCCGTACTGATACCTGCTCCCGTCAGCACTTTCACGGACACGTTAACAGAGTGCACGGCTTCAACGGATTTTTCGATAATTCCCGGGTCTGCTTTTGAAACAGAAATCCCGCTCCCGATCAGCTCCGGGGGTTCAATGGCAATATAATGCGGCCGGAAAAATGCCGCTGCACCGCTTGTTGCAACATTGTTTGTGCAGATAACCGTTTCAAGACCGGCATTCTGTGCGGCACGGTTTGCGGCTTCAATGTCTGCCAGAGTTAACCGGCGTTCTGAATGGTTGATCAGCGTCCCGGTAGCGCCTGCTGCCTTCACCGCCTCTGCAACAATATGCCCGGTATGCGCTCCGGGAGGAACACCATCAACATGCTGGGCAAAAACAGGCAGTGAATAATGAACATGAAACGGGTGAATATCCATATACCCGGGCGCAAGACCAATTCTGACATCATTCTCATGCGCTATTCGTTCTGCACTCTGTGCAATCTTCTGTGCATTATGTCCAAATCCCTCTGCATAGGATTTCAGGTTTATGAGAATGAACGGGACAACCATGGTGTAACCTGTAAAAAATTATTTCCCTTGTTTTTTGATCCGAATAACATCTCCAAGTGTTGTTGTCATGGAAGAAGCTCCGGAAGTTTTCATATCACTATCAACTTTCTCAATTAGCTGAATCTCAAGTACCTTCTCGATCTTCTTTAACACCTGGTCTTCCGGAATAAATCCTGTTTCAATTTTTTTGATGAGATTTTCCTTTTCTTTGATTTCAAGTGCAAGATCTTTTAGACCCCATCCTTTTGCCATTCTGGCATCGCGGATTACAACATGGAAATCGTCAATAATATCCCCGCCCATCATATCAAAGACGTCACGAGATCTTTTTATCGGTGCAGCTTTTACACCAGCCTTTGGTTTCACTCCGGGTACTCTCGCACCGGGCGGTTTACTAATTTCCGTACCAAGCCTTGCACATTTCGGGCACACCCATACCTTAGCCCCGTCAATCTGAACGAGAATAGGTTCGCCAGGAATAGCTGTACCGCAAACTTCACATTCGGACATTTCAAATCGTAAACAAATTTATAGTCATATAACCAGATATACCTAATTGAGGATTTAAATGGGGGATTACTCAGTGCCAAAACCGGAAATCGGCGATGAAGACATGAAAGAGTACCTTCTAAACCGAATTGCTGTTTTAGAATCGAAAAATATGCAGTTTAAAGAGCAGGTTCGCCAGCTTGATATTGATAAAAAAAATATTGAAAACCAAAAAATCCGCTATGAACGCGAGATCAGAAAACTGAAGAGTGAAGTCGAGAAGCTCAGGAGCCCACCTCTTGTTATCGGCACTGTTTCGGATATCGTTGATGATCAACGTGTAATTGTACAGAGTAGTGCTGGCCCGCGCTTTATGGTGCGGGTGTCAAATTTTGTGAAACCGGAAGATTTGAAGCCCGGGATGAGATGCACGATGAACCAGCAGTCACTGACCATTGTTGAGGTGCTTGCAGAGGCATTTGACAGCCAGATTTATGGCATGGAAGTCGTTGTTTCCCCCGATGAGACATATGACGACATAGGTGGGCTTGAAGAACAGATCCGTGAGATTAAAGAGGCCGTGGAACTGCCGTTAACCAGGCCGGACTTGTTTGCGGCGGTGGGGATTCTCCCCCCGAAAGGAGTGCTCCTCTACGGCCCTCCGGGAACGGGAAAGACACTCCTTGCCCGTGCAGTAGCGCATGAAACGCAGGCACAATTTCTGAGGGTAGTCGGGTCTGAGCTGGTTCAGAAGTATATCGGGGAAGGGGCGCGTCTTGTCAGGGAATTGTTTGAACTGGCAAAGAAAAATGCTCCCTCCATCATCTTTATCGATGAAATTGATGCAATCGGTGCAATGCGCAGTGAAGGCACCACATCCGGTGACCGCGAAGTCCAGCGAACCCTGATGCAACTCCTTGCAGAGATGGACGGGTTTGAGACACGGGGGGATGTTAAAATCGTAGCCGCCACGAACAGAATTGATATTCTGGATCATGCACTCCTGCGGCCAGGGCGCTTTGACCGCATCATAGAAATACCACTCCCCAACGCCGATGGCAGATATTCAATAATGCAGATTCATTCAGCAAATATGTCGCTTGACAGTGGGGTCGATATCCGCGAAATTGCTGAATTAACACAAGGCAAGAATGGGTCTGAACTCCGTGCAGTCTGCACAGAGGCAGGTATGTTTGCTATTCGAGCTGAACGGACAACAGTGTATCAGGAAGACTTTATCAAAGCAATTGACAAGGTTAGCTTCGACCTCTCCCATCACCCAAAATGCGGACCGTACGACAGTGCGATGTTTGCCTAAAATATTATATTTTTTCGAGCTCTTCTTCAGAGCAGCGGGCACGGAATGTAATGTCCATTCCAGATTCAAAATCAGCGATATCGTTCAATGGGGTATCAGGAGTGATGGCAATCCTGCCCATGACCGTATGATATTTGATGCCAAAGAGTATCTCCCACTCCCAGCTGTCATGAACGGATTCTTCCCGTCCATAGATAACGCCTGCATATCCGGGAGTGCAGATTAGGTCATTTGAAAGCAGGCAGAGCGGTTGCGCTATATACCGCTGGATATACCATTTTAACTCTGAAATAACCGATAATGCACTGCCAAGGGTAGATGCTTCGATGCATACGCCCCAGTCTGTTTTTTTCGGTTGATAGAATCGGAGGACGTCACGGCTGGTCTCAGATGCAAGAAGGGTAGAGTGGAGGTCTATTCCTTCTTTTTGGATAAGGAGAATCTGCATAGTCTACAGGAACATGATGTCCGGCTTCTGCGTTTTATCCTTGACTTTTCGCATTGCTGCTTCAAAATCAGTCCAGGTGATTGCATCTCCATCACGCCTGACCGCCATCATTCCTGCTTCACGGCAGATTGCTTCGAGTTCTGCACCCGTGGTGTTCTCAGTCTCTGCAGCCAGTTTGTCAAGGGGGACGTTTTTGAGCTGCATCTTTGCGGAATGAATCTTTAGAATTTCAAGCCGTGCCGCAGTATCCGGAAGCGGAACCAGGAGCACCCGGTCAAACCGTCCCGGACGGAGCAGGGCAGGGTCAAGCATATCCACCCGGTTTGTTGCCGCCATTATCCTGACATCACCGCGGTTGTCAAACCCGTCCATCTCTGCCAAAAGTTGCATCAGAGTACGCTGTACTTCTGCACTCCCAGACGTGCCGTCATGAATCCGCATGGTGCCGATTGCATCAATCTCATCGATAAACACAATGGACGGCGCCCGTTCCCGCGCCATGGTAAAGAGCTCCCGCACCATCTGTGCCCCTTCTCCGATGAATTTATGCACCAGTTCGCTCCCAGACATACGGATAAAGGTGGCATTTGCCTGATGGGCGACGGCTTTTGCAATCAGTGTTTTTCCGGTACCAGGTGGTCCGTAAAGAAGTATTCCTTTGGGTGGTTCAACACCGATTCTGCGGAATATCTCGGGTTTTGTCAGGGGATATTCAACTGCTTCGCGGACTTCTTCAATCTCTTCTCTGAGTCCGCCGATCTTTTCGAAGGATACATCCGGAGTTTCAATGAGTTCCATCACCCGTACGCGCGAGTCAACAGAATTTGCCACGATACGCACAATGGAAAGCGCATTATTCACCGCAACTTTCATACCGGGTTTCAGTTGATTCTTCAGGTCTTCTGAACTTCCGGTAATATATTCCTGATTATTGCCCTGCTGGCGCAGGTACACTTCTCCGGAATCGAGAATATCAATTACAGCCGCTACGAAGAGCGGTGTGCGTTTAAGCTGATTATTCTCTTTTTTTAGCTGATCAGTCTCTTTTTTCAGACTGAAGATTTCTTTGGTCTGTATCTCAATTTTTCCCTGCAGAACCTCAATTATCTCTTCGTATTCCAGATCAGTCGTGTGGGTCAGATTACCCTCATTATGAGTATTGTCGATGATGGTCTCATCCATGTCATATTTATCTTTGCTCTCACTACATTTATGTAGTATGTCTTTAACAATTCAGGCACGGGGCATTTCAGCAGGCGTTGGGTCGGGTGCTGTTCTTGTTAGCAGTGAACCAATCTCTTTTCTCTCAGGAGTTGACCCTGAAACGGGAATGGTGATTGAATCCGGTCACCCTCTGGAAGGACAGTCAATAGCAGGTAAAGTTCTTGCATTCCCCTATGGGAAAGGGTCTACGGTTGGGTCGTATGTCATCTACGCACTCAAACGAAACAACGTGGCTCCGTCTGCAATAATCAATACAGAAGCAGAACCAATCATCGCCGTTGGTGCAATACTTGCAGAAATACCGATGGTTGACCGTCCTGAAACGGCAATCACTGGTATGAAAGACGGGTTATCCGCATCAGTTGACGGCAACCTAGGCATAATAACAATTACTGACGAGTAAATCCGGGTTGCAGTGTGTATTACTATATCTTGTTAAATGATGTCTGCAATCTGAATTGCAGGTATTGTAAGGGACGGATATTTCCCCAGATAGACACTGACTGCTGGAACATGCATCCCCGTCAGGTTGAGTCAGATATTTCCTATTCAATGGATGAGTTGTGCCGATTTATCAGAAAGGATGCCGATCCCTGCCTGACTTTTTATGGCGGCGAACCGCTCCTCTCGATTGATACAATCGATTCTGTGATCGAATCATTATCCGGAACATGCCGGTTTATGCTCCACACCAATGGCACCCTCTTAGACAAGGTGCCAAAGAGCATCCTCACCCGTCTGGAGACGATTATCGTATCTGTTGACGGTCGAGAGAAAACACATGACCACAATCGGGGCATAGGCACATACGGGCATATCATCGGGAACTGTAAAAAGATTCAGGCAATGGAGGTACCGGCGGATTTTATTGGCAGAATGACCGTGACCGAGGATACAGACATCTACCGGGATGTGACCCACCTTGCCTTTGATACGGACGGGTTATTTCCCGCAGTTCACTGGCAGCTTGATGCAAATTTTTCTGAGTCCTACAACCGCGATTCCTATGGTACCTGGGTAGAGAACTCCTATATTCCCGGCCTTTTCAAGCTCATGGACCGCTGGGTTTCGCATATGGAAAAGACCGGCGAGGTATTGCGCTGGTATCCGTTCATTGATACGATGCAGGATGCACTGAATGGCAAACGCCTCCCGGTTCTTAGATGTGGCTCCGGTTTCGCCAATTATTCCATTACTCCGGACGGCATGGTGTCCCCTTGTCCCTGCATGGTTGGGATGACTGAGTATTACTGTGGCGATATCAGGAAAGATACGCCTGACACCCTGCGGAAAGTGGTGTATGACGGCGACTGTATCGAATGTGACCTCTTCGACTTCTGTGGGGGACGATGCCTTTATTCCAAGGTGATGGGTCTCTGGCCGGATGAAGGGTGCACGGATATTTACCACACCGTTAAAGCCCTCTATGAGACGGTGTATCAGGCACTGCCACGCGTAATGGCATGCATCCAGAACCATACGGTCTCTTTGTCGCAGTTTGAGCATCCGAAATTTAATGGATGCGAGATAATTCCCTGAGGAAAAAGGAGATGAAGGTTAACTGGCGTTCCATTCCGTGGGCAAAAAATTCGTTTGCTGCGTTGCGTGCGGCATGTGAGCTTTCAGACATCACATTCAATGAAGTGGATTCGCCTGAGAATGACATCACCTGTTATAGCCTGAACTCGGTCAATGAACCACAATTCAGGAAAGAGATAACCAATGCGGAATGTATCACCATTGTAGGAGGGCCGCATCCATCTGCCTGCTGGAGAGAGGTCCGCAAATATGCAGATTATGTGGTGATTGGTGAAGGGGAATTTACGCTTCCTGCCCTCATCGCCATGATTGCGTCCGGTAGTGACGCCCTGCCAGCAGGCGTCGTTTCAAAAGATCAGGCGGTAATGCCCAATCACTGCGTATTTCTTCCATCTTATCCACCGTTCACCAAAGTGAGAGGATATACAGAGATTACCCGAGGGTGCCCGTTTGGATGCGGATACTGCCAGACACCACACCTTTTTGGCAACCACATGCGGCATCGCAGAATCGATGATATTGAACGTGCCACCCGCGTCATCCCCGACATACGGTTTGTCACCCCGAACGCTCTTGCCTATGGGTCAGATGGCATCCACCTGCGCCTTGACAAGGTGGAAAAACTGTTCCGTGCCCTTGCCGGAAGAAGGATTTTTTTTGGAACGTTTCCGAGTGAGGTGAGACCCGAGTGCATCACTGATGCATCACTGGATCTGATCAAAACCCATTGTGTTAACAGAAAAATTCATTTTGGCGCGCAATCGGGCAGTAACCATGTATTACAGATGCTGAGACGCGGTCATACCGCAGAGGATGTGATGCAGGCATATGACACCTGCAGAGAGCATGGCATGACCCCGGTGGTTGATTACATCGTGGGACTCCCCTATGAATCTGATGAGGAACAACGGCAATCTCTTCTCCAGATGAAAGAAATAACCCGCGGCGGTATCGTGCATGTCCATCATTTCACGCCGCTTCCGGGCACACCCCTTGCCGGAATGCCGGCACGCACCGTCCTTCCTGATGTAAAACGTGAACTCGGGCGGATGGCACTCAGCGGAAAGGCAACCGGTTCCTGGATTGATGCTGAGGCAAGGTATTTTAAGATTGATGAAGACCAATTATGATGATGAAAATCCTTCTTCTGACCGATATTCATGGCCAATATGATACCATTTCACGTTTCATGGAACTGGCCCCGGATATTGTGATCATTGCCGGAGATATTACCGACTGTGGCAGTCCAAACGAAGCAATGCAAATATTTGATCAGATTGATGTACCATGTTTTGCTGTTCCCGGTAATTGTGACGCACGCGAGATAATTGATGTCATTGAAGACTCTGATGCAGTAAGCCTGCACGGGACATCCCTTGCAATAGGACCCGTGACCTTCACGGGAGTCGGAGGATCAAACCCGACACCCTTTAACACCCCGTTTGAGCTCTCTGAAGAGGAACTGTGTGAAGTCTTAAAGAAGGCAAAGAAGAGGGCGCACCAGAACGTGCACAATGTGTTAGTTACGCATGCGCCCCCTTACTGCACCCTTGATGAATGTGAGGGAACCAATGTCGGGTGTAAATGCTTTCGGGATAGCCTGAAAGATTTTGATCTCGTCTGCTGTGGTCACATCCACAACCACGCCGGTGTTGTTGAAGTCGATGGCACGGTGGTGGTAAACCCCGGCCCTGCATCAGAGGGGAAATGTGCAATCATCACCCTCGGCGACTCAGCAAAAGAGATTGAAGTAGAACTTATCTCTCTTTAGCGAACAGTAATTCAAGATAGGATTCCGGTATGTGTGCCCCGGAAATATTCAGCTCTTTTTTTACGGATTCAATTTTGGCATTTGCATTAGCTATATCCCCGTCAGTCAGTACTTCAATCTCCACATACGTGCCCAGCCCCTCAACACAGTCAAGAGCAATTGTCGTGCCGGAGTAGTGGAATTCGTCACGTTGTTTTTTGACAACAGCACTCACAAAAAAACCCGTGGCAGTCAATAGGAGGATGGCATCCTCTGCAGACGCTACCGAGAGAGTAATCTCTGTTCGTGCCTTTGAACCGCTGATGTGAGCTTTTGGACCTTTATAGGTGATCTCTGTGCCGGACTTAGTTTCACGAATACGAAGCGCCTCATCAGTAACACCATAATCACGGTGCGGTGCATTCAGATACGTATCGCGCTGAGATATTGCTCCCAAACCCGTTGCCCCGAGAGAGATGAGACGGTCGGCGAGTTCCGAAAGGTTTGGTACCGCAATTTTGGTTTCAACTTCAATTACAGAGCTCATTATTTTAAGTAGACACGCCGTATAAATATAGACAGGTAAATGAATGACCGTTAATGAAGGAGATTTTATCAAACTGAGGTTTACCGGCACATCAGAAGGTATCGTTTTTGATACAACTGAAGAAGAAAAAGCACGTGAAGCCGGTAGTTTCAATCCACAGAAAGAATATAAGCCAATTGTTGTATGCCTTGGCGGTATGCACATCATCCCCGGACTCGATGAGGCATTAATCGGCAAGGAAGTGGGCGAAAAAGGCACGGTTGAAATTCCTCCTGAGAAGGCATATGGTCCCTGGGATGAAGCTCAGGTCAGGTCTGCTCCCATCAAAAACTTTGCAGAGAAACCTCATGTCGGTATGAGAATTTCCTCAGACGGGCAGGAAGGGGTCGTTGCAAGTATTGTTGGAAAGCGTGCAGTCGTTGATTTTAACCACATGTTTGCCGGGAAAACGCTCACCTACGAGTATGAGATCGAATCTCTTGTAGAGGGGCCAAAGGAACAGGTAGAGGGTCTGATTGATCTCTATACCGGAAAGACCATGGAAGTAGATCTTACTGATGGTGTTATCACCGTTCTCCTCCCTCCCGGAATCAATTACGACAAGAGATGGGGAATGGCACGGGGCATGCTCATCCACCAGGTCTTTGAACTTATCGATGGCGTCAACGAGATTGTTTTGAAAGAATCATATAAGCGTCCTGTGAAATCGGAAGAAGCAGAAGAGATGGACGAAGCAGATGAATCTTCACCTGAAGAATCATCCTGAGAATAATTTTTTTATTGAATGGGAAAACGCAGTAATGCGGCAATTCCCCCTATTGATCCCAGTTGTTTTCCAGGTTCAAACTCTGAGGATAAGACCGTTATTTTAGCACGCAGGGAGTCTGCGGATTCGAGCAGAGTGTTAATGGCATCATCATTTATCTTTGTGTCCACCACAAGGATGTCTGAAACAGCGCCATATTGAATTCCCTTTGTAACATCATCGATGCCGTATGCCGCAGGGCCCGTGCCCGAGATTCTTGAGAGGAGTTCATCCATCAGGGTTACCTCTCGGCCCAGCTGAAGGTCCTGTGTTATCCGTTCCAGTATCCCCTGACCAATAACTTCCTGTACAGCGCCCCGTCCGCTCCTGCGCGTCTCAGCAGTGATCATGCGACCTGCCATATCCGAGTCGGTTCGGGTAAGATATGCCATAAAATCTTCCTTGACAAACCCCGGCCCTGCAATTACTATCGAACCGGTCACCGGAGAGAGTGATTGGTATATCTCTTCAAAAAAAGCACGCCGGCCATCCACACCCTCACGTTTTCCGCTTCCGGCGACTATTTTCATGACATATTCGGGTCCGTACTGGCGGATACGAAATATCTGCGCCTCTCCTTCTTCAATGGCGGTGATATGTACGATACCGGTTGTCGAGACAGTGACGGCCCGTTCAATTCGTTCCAGTTCAACATGGTTCCATGATTTAATGATGGAAATTTCCCTGCCGGACTCAAGATTAATCGTATGGTAAAAACCGGCATCCGGGCCCTGTTCAATCACCCCGGATACTCTCAGGCGGAGGGAGTCCGGGTGAAATTCTGTTTTTTCCACCCGTATACCCAGACGCACCGGCTTTTTCTCAGTCTTTTCCGGACGTGTTTTGTCTGTCTGGGACTCAAGACTCCGGAAGGTATCTGCAAAGATTAGATCGCCGGTTCTGATGAGATGTTTGATATGCCAGAGATCGTCGATTGACTCGGGGAACAGCCTTATTTCACCGTCAGAGTTTTTTAGGCCGTCGTATTCTGCTTTCATATCTCTTCAGTAATGTCAGACCCGCCCGGCGGAACAAATGCGGCTATACTTTCTGAATTCAATACATGTTTCATGGATTTCCATTCATCTCCGTATTTATCCCGCAGTATCCTGAGTACTTTTTTGGCAACGTCATTCTGCTCAAACTTTCCCGGACGGAGCACAACATAGTGTTCTGCTTTCTTCTTTACGGCATCTATCGGCCCGCCGATGATACCTAACTCAGGAGTAACCTGGAGACCGATGGCGACACCAAGGCCCACATTGTGGAAATATGTCCGTTCGCCCCGAATGATAAACCCACCGCGTGAGACATATTCTCCCGACTCCGGAGTCTTACTCACCTGATTCGGTGATGCCGCATAGACATCTGCGGTCAAATGACCGCTCTTCCACGCATTTGAATAGGATGCAGCAAACTGCGCGACCTCATCCATTTTTTCCGTCTCTCCCTTGAGAATGATGACACTACCGCCCTGCACATCAGCGTGGACAAAGGTATCAGAACCCTCGAGATATTTTTTTACGACCTCTTCATTTGTCCCGGCATCTTTCCCGCCAACCATCAGCACCCCATCTGAGGTATAGCACCAGCGGAAGCGGTGATACCACTTCTTTTTCCGGAGAGGAATCACTTTCTTCTGCTTTTTTTCCGAAACGACCATCCGTTCCATGGCCGCAAATGCGCCTTTTCGTTTCTTCTTAAATTTCTTTGCCAGTTCGTAATACCGGTTGGCGTTGACCTCGATACTTTCCTGTACAAAAAGTTTGACAGGATTTCCATCAATTTCAAGGTCAATTGCACTTTCCGCGGGGTAGATCATCTTAATGGCAGAAGCCGAATTACTTTTGCTTTCTTTCAGGATTTTTTCAATCTCCTGCCATGATGCAGTAGCGCTTGCATTTTTAAGGGTCGTAAGTACATCCTGAACAAACGCATACTGCAGATACAGCGCATCGACTATTGTTTCATACCGCTCAATCTTCTTTTCAAATGACTGGATTGCATCCAACTGCCGTACGCGGATATTCTCTTCCCGCGTGAGTTTGGGTTTCGGCGGGGTGACGAGTTCTTTTCCCCGGGGAAAAAACTGATCCAGCGCTTCATAAAAAACCGTAAATGTCTCAGTCGGAGTTTCATTTCCCAGCACAAAAGGCCAACATCCGGATGATGTAATGCAGGGGCTACGCTCACATTCCGTTTTTTTGATGATTGCATTATAGGCTGCAAATAGGCTATCTGCGGGAGCACTGATGGCGGGTTCTGATTTACTGACTCCGGCGATTTTACATGCTTCTTCCGCAAATTTTCCCCCCATGAGAAATTGTGTGGCAAGCGTCCTGACCGCATCAGCATCAGATGCCTTGAGAATTGCGGCAAATTCTTCTTCAGATTGCGGCACGGTATTTGCTGCGAGCGTGTATGTCTCACCATTAAATACACTCCGGTCCTTGAACCGTTGTTTTTTCAGTGGCTGAATTATGGTGTAATCCCCGTCAGTAAGAACGATATTTCCTTCATCAAAGAGTTCTACAATCAGATGAAGCCGGCTATCACTCTTACCGATTTCAATATCAATCACCCGTTCAATTCCCGGTTGTGATATGCTAAGAACCCTTCCTCCATTGGTGTATTTACGGAGAAACATGGAATATCCGGATGGATTTCCTGTTGCCGCAGGGAGGGATGAGGTAAAATGCACGCGTTTTCCGATTTCGATGATCAGGGAATATTTCTGCTTATCCTGACCATTGATACGAATTCCAAACAGTCCTGTATCATATTGGTAGGTTTTTCCTATCCACAAAGGGAGAAAACCCTGAGCTTCTGATACCATCGCATGAATATCGAGCCCACTCATTCCCTTTAAACTCGCCATAATATACCAAATTACATATTGTTCTACAACAAAATTATAGTGACTGGTGTCAGGATGACTGAAGACGACATACCCAATGAGACTGAGACAAAAATTGTCAAGTCCAATGACCAAAAAAGAAAAGAGCATAATAGCCGTATCATCCGTACAGGTATTGCCAGTGTTATGGGTTTAGCCGCCGGGATTCTCTCATTTTTCATCATTGGTAATACCCCGGACCAAGGTGCTATTGGGTTTCTCCTTCTTCTTGGAGCAATGGTATTCCAGAAACATATATTCATGCTCATCGGGATTGACATATCTGAACTGGGCGGAAAAGACTGGTTTTACCAGAGTTTCATGGCATTTGCGTTCTGGTTTATCGCCCTGACAATACTACTAACAATATAATAATTTTATAATATTTGTGATATATCATGCGAATTGCTGTTGTTCATCGTGATCGGTGCCACCCGATAAAGTGCGGCACCGAATGTATTTTGTACTGCCCGCGTGTTCGAACGGGTGATGAAACCATTGTCATCGGAGAGGACGGTAAAGCCTTAATCTCAGAAGAACTGTGTATCGGATGTGGTATCTGTATCAAGAAATGCCCGTTTGATGCACTGGATATTGTGACTCTGCCGGAAGAACTTGACAATCCGACCCATCGCTATGGAGTGAATGGTTTTGCCCTCTATGGACTTCCCATTCCTGTTCAGGGAAAAGTCACCGGAATTCTTGGAGCCAATGGTATTGGAAAAAGTACCGCGGTGAAGATTCTCTGTGGCCAGCTCGTCCCCAATCTGGGGAACTTAGAGGACTTGGCTAACTGGGAAGGCATATTAAAGCAGTATACAGGAACAGAACTATTTGATTACCTGCAGCAGATATCAAAGTCTTCGGTAAAACCATCCTTAAAACCCCAGTATATCGACTATATCCCCAAGGCATTCAAAGGAACGGTCGCTGAGCTTCTGTCATCAACAGATGAGCGAGGAATGCTCGGCCATTATGTCCACGAACTGGGTTTGGAATCCCTTCTGGACCGCCCGATAGGAAAACTGAGTGGCGGAGAACTGCAGCGTGTCGCTATTGCCGCATGTCTTTCACGTGATGCCGATTTCTATTTCTTTGATGAAATCACTCCGTTCCTTGATATATACCAGCGGATGTCTGCTGCATCACTCATCCGGAAACTCGCAGAGACACGACCGGTCATTATTGTTGAACATGACCTTGCCATTCTTGATATGCTTGCAGATACCGTGCATGTTGCCTACGGTAAACCAAGCGTCTTTGGTATCATCACCGGACCAAAAGGGGTGAGGATTGGCATTAACCAGTACCTGGAAGGATTTTTGCCAGAGGAAAATGTTCGGTTCAGGGATTATGCGGTTGCCTTTGAAACACGGTCTCACACGCGGGATGCAACCCGCCAGACGCTCATTACCTTTCCCAAGATGGAGAAGAGCTATGGCGATACCTTTTCGTTAACCGTTGCTGCCGGAAAAATAAAGGTCGGAGAAGTGCTGGGTCTGGTCGGCCCAAATGGTATTGGAAAGAGTACATTTGCAAAACTTCTTGCAGGTGTCGAAACGCCTGACCTCGGTGAGATGGATAAAAAGGTGAAAATTGCCTACAAACCCCAGTATGTAAAAGGTGATTCCTCGGTCTCCGTAGAATACCTCTTGAGACAGGCCTGCCGTTCGTTTGACTCCTCGTATTACCAGCATGAAATACTTGAGCCTCTGTCAATTATTCCCCTTCTTCAGTCACCAGTAGATCAACTGAGTGGTGGTGAACTACAACGGGTCTCCATTGCCCTGTGCCTCTCACAGGATGCAAACCTCTACATTCTGGATGAGCCAAGTGCTCACCTCGATGTTGAGCAGCGGGTGAAACTGGCACGGGTTCTCAGGCGGCATGCAGAAGGACGAGAGGCGGGCATCATTGTCATTGATCACGACATTTACCTCATCGATATGATCAGTGAGCGAATGCTGGTGTTTGACGGAACTCCCGGGGTCAAAGGTGCTGCGTATGGACCATACGAAATGGAGGAAGGAATGAATCATTTCCTGAAAGGGTTGGGAGTAACATTCAGGAGAGACATGTCCGGACGACCCCGCATCAATAAACCTGGATCCTACCTTGACAGAGAACAACGGGCAAAGGGAAATTACTATTACGCGGAAATTTCAAATTCATAAGTATTTATCAGCTTTAAAAATAGAAGGTATTATTACAGGTGTAGTATGGCACGGGGTGAAAAACTTGGTGATGCAATCCGGTATGAAAAAATAGACAACCTACGTCAGGATCTCTATTCATACATTGATGGCAATACCGAAAAAATAGATACGAATCTCCCTGTTTTTTTTGCTCATATTGTATCGGCACTCGATAACGGATTTCCGGATTTTAAGGATGTTGCATACGATGAGTTTATTGATAGCATTGCATACCATTTGATGACGAAGAGCAGTCAGGAAAAAACACCACAGTACATTGAACGGGTGATAACGACGGCTATCCGCTCTAAACGTTCGACAGGAAAGGCATCACTGAATATTCTTGGCGGACTGCAACTCCTTTCATCAGGATACTGTAAGGATGCAATTACATATTTTGGCGATTACTGGAAGCACGACGCCAGAATCGGTTTTTACATTGCATATTGCTATTACACCATCTCCAAATCAGAAAAAGGGGGTGAGGGAAATAAGCCATCAACTCAAAAACAGCAGTCAGAACTTGCAGCACGGGAACAACTGTTGCAATTGGCCCGGATTCAGCCTTCCCTCTACCGCCTGAAACCGCTGGACCTTTCTGAAGACGAAGCGGTTGATAATGCATTCTGGTTTATGGTGAAAATTTCTCTGTGGTGGTTCCCGGATGAGAAATGGTTCCTCCGGATTGGTTTAGAAAAGGCAAAAAAAGATAATAATGAGGCAAAACGGATAGAACTTCTCAATATTGCAACGGTAAAATTCTTTAATGACCTTGATTTCCTCCGCGAATCATTCACCTTCAGACTTGAACAGGGAGATGGGGTCGGAGCTAATGGTATTGTAAAACAGATGATACAACAGTACCCTGATAGCCTTGAACCGGTCTACTATGGACTGAAACTCTCCCTGATTGCAACCGGAAAAACCTCATATTCGCAATACCGCACGATGGCGTCAGAGAAGGGAATGCCAGCATACCTCATACAGGTTTTTGACTGGGTTTTTTATGTATTAAAAAATCAGGATAAGGAAGCGAATGCTCAATATCGGGAGTTGCTACGCAGGTACAAGTCATTATCCTATTATTTCATCCCGCTCGATTATATCGCACAAAATATATTTTATGCCGAAGAAGAAGAATCAAAACAGGCCCGGATGCTATTTATTGATTCAATCGATCTCTATACGAAAAAGGTTCTGAAGATCCAGACATAGATTATTCTGTATAATAAACTGGAATCAGCAGGAGATTGGTTGATTCGCTATTCGCTGTATTGCTCGGTTGAAATTCTGTAACGACCCTTACGGGTATTTTTTCGGTTGCAGTATCAGGCAGATAATATCCTGCTTCACCCTTGGTGACAAACCACCATCGCCCGTTTGTGTCAGGGAAGACTTTTATCACTTCATTACTGCTGACACCGGCCATTTTTCGGGTGATATGGATAATAATCTCATTATCTCTTAATCCATACAGTCCGTTATTCGTGCCAATAACAAGTATACCGTCCTCTGTTACCCGAACATCATTGATGCGGGATGTGCCAGTCCCAAGAGCTGCAGGGACAATAATCTCAGCCGTACCGTTTGATTCCGAATAGTGGAGGACGGTATACCTATTAAAAAGGATGACGCCCCCAAACGGATCATCCACAACATTCGTTATTTTTCCGTATTGCTCCTCATCAATAGGGATTTGAGAAAAGGCAAAACCCTCTTTATTCTTTACCCCCTTCCAGACACCATTGGAGCGAGATGTGAGGACAATATTTCCGGTGGCATGATCCTTCGCCATTGAACTGATGAAATAAGCGTCAGGACCATTTTCAGAAAATGGGCGTATCCACCTCCAATTTCCTTCAGAAAAATAATGTAGCCCGGAGTTGCCATTAGCAATCCAGATAGTCTTACCATCGCGAAGGATATCATGGATATCCATTGAGGAAAAAATCATATCTGTTCCAACGCGGGTAAATACCGTTCCATCGTAGGTCTGCACACCTGCTGAAAAACCCAGCCAAAGTTGATTATTTTTATCAAATTCAATCGTAGAAATAAATTTATCTTTTAAACCGGTATCATAATTCCATGACTCAGAATGGATAGTTACCCATCCGGAGTCAAAAAGAGAAAGGCCATTTGTTGTCGCAAATGCAATCATACCATCTTTGTTTTCTGCAATATCCATCACATCAAGCGATGAAATTGAGCCACTTGCAGGTATATATGTAATAAGACTACCGGATACCGGTACGATGAAACAAAACAGAACGACAAAGAGTATTAAAGTTCGTAACATTTCCCATCTGCTCTTCGAACGGTAATTTTACCTCCGTCTTCGGGATAAAAATCCACCGATCTTCCGGATGTTCCACCGATATCTTCAATTGCAATAGAAATGTGCATTTCATCAAGATGTATTCTCAGGGCCTCGACATTGCGTTTCCCAATATCCAGATTCCCTTTAAATTGCGCAAACATACTCGCCCCGCCGACGAGCGTTACGGTTAAACTCCTTTTTGAAGAGCCACATTTTTCCATTTCATGGATAAGATGAGGGACTGCCGTATCAGCAAACTTCCCCGGCCGTTCACTTCTGCCATTACTCTCCGGTAACATCACGTGTGCCAGCCCGCCTAATTTGAGTTTTCTGTCATACAGAATAAGTGCAATACAGGACCCAAGTCCAATTGATGAAATATGGGTGTTTCTTATGGAATACTCTCCAATACCAACATTTAGTCCCTTGGAACCAACTTCATCTAAGTTACCCATTAAGCCGTTCCGCCTTTATATTACTGGATCGATCAGATTGTTCAGAAGCCGAAGAATCTCTTTAAGTGTATCTTCCTGAGGAAGCATAATAATCGTGCTTTGGATGTTATTATGAATTGATTTTAGCTCTGTTGAAAAGAGAATAATCTCATTTATATCGACTGCCACCTGCGCCAGAATATTTTCAAAGGCAGCAAGAGCCATATCAATAGACATCATCGGGGGCGATGGTAACATTACAACACCGAGCAGTTCTGCGGTGGCATCAAGGAAATGGGAGATCATGATGTTGCCAATTTCGATGATAGCGCTTTTATCAAGCTCACTAAATTCCCGGTCTTCATCGATGGAACCCAGCATCGTATTGGTCAGCCGAATGGCAGATAATTGGGGAATATGACAGACAATATATCCTGCAGGCTCAATTTCTCCCTGTATCTCAAATACCACCATGGCACAAATTTCTTCATCAAAGTACTGATTGATCTGAGAAATATCAATAACAGCAACCTGTGGTACCGTCATATCAATTTCACTCATCAACATCTGGGAAAGAGACGTCGCTGCGTGAGAGGCACCTATGTTTCCCATTTCTTTTAGCATATCCAGTTGCTGGTTATCTATTTCCATTTTACTCAAACCTCATATCATTGAATTTACATCGAGAATGGGAACCACATTTCCATCACCCGGAATTGTAACGCCACTAACTCCCTTACAGGACCCGATTACATTGCTTAATGGTTTGACAACAACTTCCTGTTGTCCTTCTACTACATCAACCGGGATGCAGCATTTCATACCTTTATATTGGATAACAACAACAATATCGCCGTTGCTATCTCCTTTAAACATATCATTTAAGTGATGAATCTGAAGGACATCTCCCCGGAATGGGATGGCTTCATTCTTTCCAATCCGGCTGATTAATTTCCGGTTAATCCGTGCCACTTCAACCACCGCGGAGATCGGAATGGCACATCGTTGTCCGTTAATCCGAACCATCATCACTTCAATAATCGCCATCGTAGGAGGAAGAACCAGCGTAAATGTTGATCCTTTCCCTTCTTCAGTCTCTACATTGATTGTTCCTTTCAGCGATTCGATGGCACTCTTAACCACATCCAGTCCCACACCTCGCCCACTGATATCAGTAACTTCCTCCGCAGTGGAGAAACCAGGATGAAAGAGGAGATTAATAATTTCATCTTTGGTCAGGTTTTTAGATGAATCGGGTGCAACAATGCCCTTCTCGATAGCCTTTGAAAGGATCGCTTCAGGAGAAATTCCCCCTCCATCATCCTTCAGTCGTATGAGAACGTTTCCCCGCTCCCTCCATGCAGAAAGGACGACAGTCCCTTTGGGATCTTTACCCGCTTTAATCCGACGTTCAGGTCTTTCAATCCCATGGTTCACCGCATTACGGATCAGATGAAGGAGAGGATCACCCAGTCCGTCAATAACACTTCTGTCAAGTTCTGTCTCCCCTCCACTCATAATGAATTCCACTTCTTTTTCATCATGCATCGCAACATCCCTGGCAACACGGGGAAATCGATTAAATATCTGGTTGAGGGGAATCATCCGGATATTCATCATGAGATTTTGCAAATCAGAAAGAGAACGACTGACCATATTGAGCGCCTCATCCATCTCCTTGCTACTATATTGATGGGCAATCTGACGGAGTCTCCCACCAGTGATGACAAGATCCTCTACGAGATTCATCATCTGGTCAAGGCGGTGGATATCAACACGAATATTCAGAACTTCTTTCTTTTTTAATGTTTTTGCAGATTTATCCGGACAGGTCTCTTCGCAATCTTCAGAATCATCTTCATCAGAACAGGGTCGAATGTTTACGTTAGTCTCTTGTTCCGGAACAAATGATTCTACAAGGACATTCTGAATATCAACACCTGATGCTGTGTCATGCAAAGCTTCAGGACCCGCATCTGAATGAAGGACAACGGTCAGGATTCCGGAGAATTTACCGTTATCAAGATCCTCCGGGGTTGGAACTGATGAAATGATCTCTCCGATATCCGCCAGATTCTGATACGCGATCAATGCCCGTACATCTCCGTAGTCACTATCTTCTGAAACCGTTATCGTGATTTTATAGATATTGTTCGTGGATGAAGACATATCATCTGACTGAATGCCCTCGCCAAATGCCCCTTCCTGTCCGGGTGAATATGGCTTAATGGTGACATCAGATATTTCAGTTACCGTTGCTGCCTTTCGAATGCTCTCTTCATCAGAATCAGTACGAAAACAGATAGTCAGGGTGCCGCTAAACTCCGAGTCGGAAGATTCCAGTTTTTCAATGGATGGACTACAACTGACTATCTCCCCAATCTCTTTCAGATTTTTAATGGCAAGAAGCGCACGGATATCCTTCATATTGCTGGCATTATCAACAACCAGAGAAATATGGTGGGAATATTCTGGAGATTGTTTCGGTGAAACCTTACCCACCTGAGAAGACCGTTCGGATTTCTCTTTTGGGGTATCGGTCTCTTCTGAAAGCAGTGATTTTAGTTTCCCGGACAATGCACGTGAATCCAAAGATGAACAGTTTCCCCCTGCTTCAACATCATCAAGCATCTCATCAATGACATCGGTACATGCAAGAAGAGTATCAATAAGATCTCTATCAACACCACGCGCACCACTTCTGATAAGATGAAAAACATCTTCCATCGAGTGGCAAAGTGTTTCCATCTCATCAAATCCCATTGATGCAGACATTCCTTTCAGCGTGTGGGCAGCCCGGAATATCTCATCAATTGCTGTATCATCTGAACCATTTTCAAGAATTAAGAGATTGTTTACAATTTTCTCATGATTTTCGATTGATTCAGCTACAAAAAGCTTCCGGTATGTCTCATCTTCAGCCATTATTCACTCCATCGTTGCAATGTACTTCATAATTTCACGGGCTATTCTGTTAAGTGGTATTACCTTCTCAATAGAATCTCGCTTCAGGGCAGATCTGGCCATACCATATACAAGAGCGTCTTCTTCGCGGACGACGTAATTTCTGCCACCGGCATTCTTTATTGCAAGTGCCCCTTCTCCTGCATCATTTCCCATGCCACTAAGAATAACTGAAAGACAATTCTTTCCAAATACCTTGGCACCAGAAGAAAAGGTAATATCAACAGCAGGACGAACCGCATGGACCGGATCTGATTTTGTCAGTACGATCTGTCCGCCCTTACGGCCTTTTCCATCAACATGCCGGGATATGACGGTATGATACCCGCCCTTGGAAAGATAAACATGGCCATTAATAAGAACGTCCCCACTCTCGGTCTCTTTAACCGGCATCGGACAAATCCTGTTGAGGCGTTCTGCAAGGGCGGCGGTAAACCCTTCGGGCATGTGCTGAGTTATGACAAATGCGGCATTTAGATCTCCACTCAGCGATGAAAAGATCAGATCCAGCATTGGTGGACCCCCTGCAGATGAACCAATTAAAATAATATTCTCAGCAGGAACCGATCTATCCGGCACACATTTTTGGGGTTCTGAAATGCTCACAAGCTGTTTGAGCTTTGTTGTCAATTCATTCTCAATATCCCGCATACTTGAGATATTACGGGGTTTCAGCATGAAATCATCAGCACCCAGACGCAAAGCCGTGTATGTCAATTCAGCATCACGCGTTGCAAGAGTGCTTAATATCAATATTCTTGGACGGTGTGACAGGTTTTTGATCTGCTTGAGAGTTTCAATCCCATCCATCCTGGGCATCTGAATGTCAAGGGTAATCACATCCGGTTTTAACTCTTCAATCATCGGAAGTGCTTCAACACCGTCACAAGCTTTTCCGATTACTTCGATACCCGGAGCACGTGTAAGTATGTCTGACAAAACCGTCCGGATAAATACTGAGTCATCTACAATGAGAACTCTGAGCATAATTCCAATATTACGACTTTAATACGTTATTTATCTCTTCCAAGACCTTAGGTGCCTGGAATGGTTTCACAATATATCCTTTGGCACCGGTTTTGATGGCAAGTTTCACCATCTGTTCCTGCCCGACAGCAGTGCACATAATCACTTTCGCCTTCGGGTTTAACGCCATAATCTCTTTTAATGCTTCAATCCCATTTTTTTTCGGCATCACAATATCCATGGTAACAAGATCGGGTTTAAGTGCGACATATTTTTGAACTGCATCCTCCCCATCTTCACCTTCACCAACAATATCATGGTTTCCTGAAAACAGGATATTTTTTAGCAGAGTTCTCATAAAGAGAGTATCATCAACGATCAAAATCCTTCCCATATGTGATCTAATATTCCTTATGTTACAAGTGTAATAAATATTCTTAATGAGGCGTATTGGAATAAAACCACTCAAAATTTTTATGATTGAATTAATATTTGTTAAAATGGTTGTTATTGAGGGGGGGTTTTCACAGCCTCTGTCACAAACCGGACCCCTTTTGTTGTCAGTTCCACTTCACGGCGTGTCAAAACGACTTCAACCAACCCTAACGCCAGCATTTTGGAGTAAATGGCATCAATCTCTTTTTGGGATTTTCCGAGCATCCCTTCGATTGAATGGGTGTCCATTCCACTGTATACAAGCATCGCAACCTGACCTGAGAGCGGATCAAGTTCACCATCCATCGAACTTCCTTTAGTGGCATCTGTCAGGTAGTTATAGAGCACCTGAAGGGTCGTAGGGGGACACAGAACAAAACTTGTTGAAACCTCGCCACTTTCAACATGATCTATTTTTACAACCTCTTTGTCAGTTCCCTGTACATCTCTTTCGGTCCGTTCAATTCCCGAAACATCTGCTATTGGAATGCATATCTGATTATCCCGGCTTACAAACCAAATGCCGGTATGTAGGACCGTAATTGCCCCTTTTTCCCATTCAGCAGATTGCACCATTACACCACCCCTGATGGCAGGGGATATAAAATATGCCATGAGACGATATCCTGAACAACCCATCAGAATTACCCGTTTAAGTATGGTAAGGGCCTTCGGCACGGTTGCCATGCGATAATCAGTATCTCCTACAGAAATAGTGAGAACATTTTTTTTCTGCTGAACATCATCAATCGATTTTATGGGAATTTTTTTGTTTATGGGTTCAGGGAGATGAATACTGGTTTCATCAAGCTCGATTTTGGCTGCTATCCATGTGCCATCAACTTCAATTTTAACGGGGATTTCTGTCATTCTTCACTCCTGTTCTGAATAGTGCTAATGGGGGTAATTTTTCCTCCCATCAAATGAAGAACTGTTCCGAGTTCTTCCTCTAGTTCTTCTGAAGTGACTTTTATATCATTCATGTCACGCAGAAGACTTTTTTGAGGTAGTTTTTTTGCAACTTTTATATCTGATTGTAGAAGGCTTAGAATGTCATCATATTCATTTTTTCCGGAGAATGATATTGCTTCGGGGACCCCAGGAGTATTAAGAGCAGAATCTTTAGACGAAAGAATAGTACCCTCATTGTTTCCCATACCTGCTTCCTGTGATGAAACATAATCATCCGGAAAGATGCCATTCGCATTAACATCTTCTTCTTCTTCGATGATAATTTCATCAGACTCAAGAGACAGACCGTCCATTTCAAGCTCATCGAGATCAATTAAATCTAAATCCGAAAAAGGATCATCCCCATTAGTTGACAAATCAAAATTTTTTAACGTATCAAGTTCGTTAAGAGAATCAGTCAGGGAGGCAGTATGGTGCTTTTCAGTAAGACCTTTCGGGAGATTAATAAACGATTCTTCATCGAGTCCGTCTTCAATGCCCTGTACAAAAAATTCATCGGTGTTGAATAATCCTTCTTCGGAAAGTGAACCCAGGTCATCTGATATTGGAGGTTTTGGAGAAAGGGTATCATTAAAATCATCTGCCGAAAACGAATCATCGTCATCAAATGCATTTCCCGCAAGAAGTATCGCATTAATTTCATCATCCAGATTCAGTCCGCCCGAATCCTCGTTTGCTCCGGCAGGAGACCCCGTAGGAAGAACACTCTCAAAATTAAATGAACTATCATCTCCTTCAATTTCAAGAGAGTCCATACCGGTAAAGTCCTGATCGTCAAATAGTCCCATCTCATCGGTGGCATCACCTATATCATCCGGAAGAACTGATTTTGGCTGTTTTCCTGCACTACCAGAAGAAGCTGTCAACGGTTCATCGATCGTTGAATTCAGGAGGGAATCAATTTTTTCAGAGTGTTTTTTATCCTGTGCCTTGCCAATTGTTGAGCCAAAAGAACCCAGAGCTGCACTCAAACCAGCTGACAAACGACCTTTTTGGGATTTTTTTGATTGTACGGATGGGACATTTTCTGGTTCTTTTTTACGGAAGCGTGAAAAAAATGTTCCGATTCTGCTCGGTTTTTTCTCTTTCGGGGATTCTGTTTTTTTCGTTTTTTCCGTTTTTATTGGAGTTTCTGTTTTTTCCGTCTCTTCTTTTGATTCTGTTTTTGTAGAGAGATTTTTCTTGCGGTTTTTAAGACGAATAAAATCCTCTTTACTGAGCAATCCCAGACCTAATGCCATAGTAATGCCAAACACAAGTGCGGCAACGATAGTTATGTAAATGGTTGTATCGAAGAAGATCAGAATTGTCCCTATTGCGACAATTCCTACCATCATTATAAAACGCCGAACAATTTCATTCATAATTAGGCCCCCATGACAGGAATCTGGAAGAGCATATCAACGAGAAACGGAGTCACAATGAAGATTAATCCCGTAAGCGTGAATAAGATGCATCCAAACGCATAATAGAGATAATTGCCGCCCCCTTTGATAATTTTTCCTGCCAGCATATTACAGATAGTAATTATTAGTACGACAATAGCTACATACATTCCCATCTTGTCTTCCGGAAAATTGACAAAGATGTTTACCATGCCCGACATTGACCCTCCAACAGATGTTCCTGAACCGCTCAGTGCGGCACTGGCTTCAGTAAATGATGCCATCACTGCAGTCACAGCACGTGACATAGATATTAATATCTGATAGAGGAAGATAAATATTGCAACCATAGCTACATGCATGGGGATGAGAAGCACGATAAATCCTGTTGCAAGCATTTCACGTTTCTCGCGAAGTAATGTCTGTTCAAGCATCGACGAACTAACGACCTTTGCAACCTCTGCCGGGCTTCCTCCAAGTTTTATGGAGTCACGGAAAATGTTCAGGTATTTGGATATCAGATTACTGCCGGTTTCATCGATAAAACGCTCCCATATATGGTTTTCATCCAGCCCCAGATTCATTTTAGAATAAACTGACTGAATAAATGCAGAGAGGTGTTTAATTGTTTTAATATCAATCTCAGCAAGAGCATAGGTCAGTGTGAGACCTTTTCCGCCCATAATTGTTCCAACACTCCGGATAAATTGAGAGAAATCTGCGTCACGACCCATAATGTTTGTATCATCAATAATCGCAAAAATTCCCAATGGTACAAGAAGAATACCCATCGTAAGGAAGATCACACCAGCGTTAAATCCTATCACAAAAAGGATGATAACCGTGACAAGAATCGTGGGCACAATAAACCGCTCCATTCTGCGGATCATCTTCTGCTCATAACTCCCCTGACCAGGAAGTTCGTGACATTTCTGATCACCGGGAATTGCACGATACATGGTGCCAATACCAAATACACCAATACCGATGATTAAGAGATACGACGTAGTCAATGTCGTATCTAAATCATCAGGGGCATAAATGGCAATAGAGACCATAATGATGACACTCACAATGGTCGCCGAAAGCATCAGAGCGATATATGCATCACCCCATTTCTTCAGCATCTCGATCCCCTGTTCGAAATAGTTCCTGTACACACTTCTTATGGTGGACAGCTCAAGCAAGAGAAATTCGTCATCCGGAACACCGGAGCTTATTGAGTTCCCATAGCGTGACAGCATGCTGGAGAGCATAGGATTTTTGGTACGCTCAGATACCAGTTCCAATGCTTTTGCATAATTATAGTTCCACCGCTTAACGTACGTTTCAACCTTCTCAATATATTTTGCAGTGACATACTCTTTTCTCGTTGCGGTGTATGCAAAGATCTCTGGGCGTGATATGTCTGACGTGAGAATCGAGGCCATATACGTGACCATGAAGAGAAGATCAGAGCCCATTCGCTTATTTTCTGCGATCTGAGAAAAGTATGCTTTGATTTTCGTTCCCGTATCTGCAAACGGTATTTTACCTCCTGTTTTTTCGCTAACAGCATCAGTAACCGATTTAAACATTTTAGATCTCTATCTTCAGTAATCCCTGTTTCTTGATCTTTGTGAGCATATGGTAAAGATCCCAGAATCCCGTATACCCTGCTTTATGCAGTCGTTCTAATATTTTTGCCCGTTTTTCTACTTCCAGGTAAATTTCAGCACTTCGGTCCTCAGGCAAACCAAGAAGGACTGCAATTTTACTTTCGAGAAGGAAACTGCTTCCGTTCCCAGGAAAATCAAATGTATCAGTAACCGGGTTCCAGACAAACATCGCGACGAAGGAGAAACCGCCCGTTTCCGGATCATAGCCCACCAGTTCATTAACCGAGATCATTCTGCGCACCATATCGCCGTTTGGTCTCCTTACTGCACTCTGAATGATCACGATATTCAGGTTATCAACGTGGGCAATGGGGATGTTAATCGGATCACTACAGAGACGCTGAATCAGTTTTTCTACTGACGCTGCGTGGAATGTACTCATGACGGGGTGACCGGTCTGCATTGCACCAAATGCAACTGCGCCCTCAGAACCTCTGATTTCACCGACAAGAATCTGGTTTGGCCTCTGACGCAGTGCAGCACGGAGCAGATCAAACATGGTAACCGATCCTCCCTCTCCTTCCCCACTTCCTTTGCCTTTGGATACCTCACGGGTCCAGTTTTTATGAGGTACGATGAGCTCAGGGGTATCTTCAATGGTTACAATCTTATTTTCTGGTGCAAGGAATGTGGTAATTGCATTCAGGCTTGTTGTCTTTCCGGATGCTGTTTCGCCACTGACAAAGAGTGACATTCCAAATTCCAGAGTGATCCAAAGATAAGCCGCAATCATGTAATCGGTCGTTTTCCATTCAATCAGCTGAAGAATACTGGCCGGTTCCTCACTGAATTTACGGATAGTAAAGTTTGAACCATGCTTACTTATTTCAGTTCCATATACAATATTGATACGGGATCCATCCGGCAGGGTCGCATCAACGATTGGATCCCGATACGTAAGCGGCCGTTTGATGCGTTCTGCCATGCGAATGACAAAATCATCAATCTCATTTGAATATCTGAATTCAACTGCAGATTTTAGACCCTTAAATATTTTATGTTCAATGAATATCGGACCTACCCCATCACAGGTGATATCTTCGATATAAGAGTCATTGAGAAACGGTTCCAGGATACCCATCTGGATTTTATCGCGAATAAGGAGATATTCAATGGAATTAAATTCCATCTGGGTTAATATGATTTTACCATCCGGTGTCGTCGGGACTTCAACCAGTTTTGCTTTTTTGGTCTTCTTTTTCTCTGTGAAATCAGTGTTCAGAAAGTCAAGAATTTTGTCTTTCATCCCTTTTTCTGCATTTACTCCTGCAACGAGTGCTTTTGCCTCATCCTGATCGTTTACGACATAAGTTATTTCACGCAATACCCGGCGCAACACTTCAATTCTTTCTTCATCGGTGATGGGATCTTCTTCAAAACTGTCAATAAAGTCTACAAGTTTTTTCTCAACATGGGTCATCATGTCGGTGACACTGTGAAGAAATGAGGGCTCAATGGGAATGTAGAAGTTTCGGACATCATTTTCATCGGGAAAGATATGAATAAAAGTCATATCGTTAACAGGATAGATAAGATTCGGGTTCGCCATCCCTTTCACATCACGAGTAAGTTCAGAGAAAAAGAGGGGAATTCCAAAGGTATTCACTGGAAATATATGAAGATATTCAAGAAGATGAGGTGCCTTTTTTACATACTCCTTTGCGTTTGCAGGGAGCATGCGGAATAAGGCACTGGATTCAACGGATTTAGCGTCATAGGATATAAATTCGTCAGTATCTTCAGGGGTAAACGGAAGATTAATTGAAGCATTTAATGTTCCCATTTTCCTACACCCGTGCCATTGATATGGGGATAATCTTCATGCCAAAACCCGGGTGAACTTCGAATGAAACAATATTTCCGGTAGTTCTCCGTGCTCCGCGGATTTTGACGACCTCCATCACCATGACATATTTCTGACCGACAAGTGAGCGCTTCATCATGAGATGAGCATCACAGATGGAACGAATTCTGACGAGGGTATCCTCCTGAAACGCGTAGGTATGAAGGGTGATGAGGATAGTTTTTCCTTTATCAGCCATAGTTTTACAATTGGTGAGAAATGCAAGGAGATCTGACTGCTCTGTGGATTCGGTCAAAAGTGTCAGGGAATCTATAATGATGACTTCAGCCTTGGATTGACGCATATGATTGATAATTCGTCGCAACATTCCGTTCATTTCTTCTGCACCCCATTCAAACCCCGCTGTATGCATAGGAAAGACCCGCAGATGACCCCATGCATAGAAGTCAGATATATCGAGACTCATGGATTCCATCTGGCTCAGGAAACTTTTGGAGGTATTCTCAGAGGTATAGAGATCCACATTCATGCTCCCTTTCAGACCTCCCCAGATGATCTGCTGGGTGATAACACTCTTACCGGTATCGTTTTCTCCCTCAATGAGCGTCATGGACCCGAGCGGAAGACCATCCGCAAGTTTTTTGTCGATATCGGGATATCCGGTTGAGAGAATTTTCTTATCACTCCCCCCTAATAAATCTCCAATTCCACCCATTTTACTCTTAATTATCTCCTTATTACTCAGACATTCACATATACGGAATCATATACGCCGTTTGGAGTGGCAACTTTTATCCAGAATGGCGTTATACCTGCAGTATATGTTACCCTCATAGTCATCGTTTCACCTGGGTCGAACTCATTTGGATGGACGACATCCGGCGTTATCTGTGATGCATACCAGGTATTTTCTTTTCCCGGTGTATCGGTATGCGGTATCAGTATCGGTTGCGTTCCCTGATACATAATATATATATCCATATACTTAAACTGCGAGATCTTCTCATTTCCGCTATTTTTAAGAATCAAATCGAGGGTTTGGGTCTCATTTGACACCTGGACATCTAAAATGTCGATGGATGTATGCATCCTCATTTCCTGAATGCGGAACCGCTCTGTCTGTGACATGCTCACAATATCCGATGTGGCAAGTATCCCCCCGACAACTACGTATGCCGTGATAATCAAGAGAACCAGAGCAACCGCCGTCGCAATAAGGCTTGCACTTCCCATACATTCACCTCAGGATACCGTATACTGGGTTGAAACAGAGACGCCATTTGGCAGCACAAACTGGAAATATGCATACTCTCCGGATGAGAATGTGGATGCGTCAACTTTAAGCGTTATCTCCAGTGTTTCGCCAGAATCCCAGTATTCATTGGGCGTTGCGGTACTTTCACGTATGCTAAATGTCCATTGTCCGGATGCAGGCGTTACCCCGGGTGTGTAGAGCATATAATTAAAATTTCCAGGAATGCCAAAATACACATCAGACGAAGATATGGCAGTATCACCTACACGCATTGATCCGATGTTTTTGATCCAGACCTTTGTGCTGCCATCTGATGCGGTGTATGCATTGACAATCTTCAGATCGGTTCGCAACCGTTCATCCGAACTATGAGATGATTCGGTGAATGTACTGGTTGCTGAATAAATAACGGGAAAAAATGCATTCACCAATATTGCCGCTGCTACTATGGCTGTTATAAGAAATATGGCTGTGGTGAATGTTTCACTTGACATAGTTATATGTCTCTCTTGACATGCTTATATTCTGTCAAGCATGTCAATCCATTCATCTTTTCCAAGTTTATTTTTAATCTTTACCGGGGATTCTTCTGGTGTTGTCTGGCCTGCCCGCATATCCATGAGGACTTCAATCATATCGCGGTCCAGTGATGAATCGCTGGGGGACAGAATTCTGTTAAGCACATAGAGTTCGGATACAAATTCATCTGAGCTTATTTCATGGGATTCACCAAGACTTTCCGGCATGAGGCGGGCGATATCATTGACCTGCTGATAGGAATCATCCGATATGTATCCCATTGTCCGATAGGATTCAATCATGATCTCAAGTCTGTCGTGACCATATTTTCGGACCATTTTATTGGTCCATTCAAACAAGCGGTGAAGTTTCTGGAGACGCACCTTCTCGGGTTGAGGATTTTTGTCAACCGCAGTAAGTTCCTCTATCTTTTTTTGCAGGGAAAGGAGAAGGGATTCATCCTTTGATAATTGGGAGAAACCAGAGGATGGCATGCCTTCAGAAACAGGGATGCCGGACTGCTGCTGCATGGTTCCGGTATTCCAGAGTTCAGAGGTTGCCTGAAGTGCAGGTTCTGCGGGTGGTGATGGCTGCCGGATCGCTGAATCCACTGCATTCAGTTCAGGCTTCAGAATGAGGTCATCCAGACACTCGTCCTTTTTTTCTGGCAGAGAACTGCGTTTTGACTCATCTGACTGCATAGAGGCGACAATGAATGGGTTTTCCAGTTCATTCATCCGTTCGCGGATATCAATGAGCAGTCGTTTTATTGACTTTTTAAGGAGATCAACCTCGTCCTGAAGGCTCTGCAGCCGGGCCTCAGGATCGTCAGCAGACGCAGAGCTGATTATGTGGTCTACCTGTGATTGGTTTACTGCCATAGTACTATCTAATTTTAATAGGATAGTATATATACCTTTATAATATTCTCTTTGGAGAATAAATCGGATTCTTCTTTTTTAATGAATCTTATATCCAAATATCCCTTTGTACGGTATTACGACCACATAATTACCTAAATATAAAGGTTATTCTTAAAATCAATCAAAAAAAGGTAAGTATTAATAGATAATATTGGCGATATCATTTTTTTTAGTAGCGTTTATTTAGGCTGGATTGTACTAACGATTGATGGGCAAATTTCCAGGTTAATTTTGATGTTTATTTTTTAGTGTAGTTGTCGGAATTACGATAAGGGAAAAATATCCATCTCCCTATTGCACCACAGGCGATGTTCCATTGTTTCATACATTCCTTGTTGCATAGTGGGAATCCACCCGAGTCTAATTTTCAACCATTGTGGCGTGATGCAGGTCAAATACCATTATCACCGTGCAATAATCAACGGATGAAACCCACATGCAGCAAGTGATGAGTGAACGACATTGTTTTGACAGCATATTGTCATGATTTCCATGAAGGCCACATGTGCATCATCAATGATTTGCATAGTTGGTGACGCCATGTCCACACACCCATAGAGATTTTTTCGGACATTTCCAGATGGTTAAGAAACCCGCACTTATCGTGACATTTGAGAATACTGCGTCAACGATTAAAACGATAAGCTGAATGGCTGCCTCAAGACCAATGAAACCCTCGTGTTGTTCAGGGCTTTTTTATTTATACAAAAATATATTCACGATCTTATGCTAATGAGAGGAATTGCAATAAGCATTTCTTTTACGAAAAGGAAGAATAGAACAGTTCTGACGTGCGTGAAAAAGATAATGCCTCAACGCACTGCAAATATCAAACGTAAGAAAAAAAGATTAGTAGAGAAGATTCGCTTTGTTAATCTTTGCAGGTATGCTTCTCTTCAGCCCGAATGCGGCACCTACAGATGGGCGAATCTCAAGATTAAATTTTTCATTTGCAGTTAAGGTACCGTGTGGCATTGCAAGAATCGTAAACTTGTCTTCATTTTCTAAAAGGACATCATCTGGTGCAGCACCGTCGAAAATGTACCATTTTCCGGCCACTATACTTGTATTATCTGTCAGATCATCTGGGTTGTTCTGTGCGAGAGTATTAACAGCTGAACTGTTGGCAAACACCATCTGAACAGAGTTGAAATCAACAGCTGATCCACCTGCGGCAAGACCCAGTGTGAAGCGGATTGTATCAACACCATTCGCTGGAGTTGCACTTATGCCGTACACATCTCCAATAATTTCCAAACTGGATGATGCCATGTCAACACTGGTATAGACAACTTCCTGTGCTTTCTGTGTAGTGAAGAAACCAGCGCCCAACACCACGTATGAGAACACTGCGGCGACCACAACGAATGCAATGAGCACAATTGCGGCTTCCAAACCAGTGAACCCTTCATTACGGTCCATTTTTTTAAACATTATTTCCCTCCATTCTGTTGTTCATCGTTACGATGATTAACAAATATTATTTTGCACGTGAAGTATATATAGGTATTGCATTAATTCTGGAATTTACCCCTGCATTCTGCCATATATTTAAATGAACAGACAATTGCAAGACCCATCTGCATATCAGTCACGTCATACACCCCAAAGATTTATTGGTGCATATCAATCATCATTTCAAACATTCATGTCCAATTCGCAATAATGCACAAAAAGTCAATAGAGGATTACTATAATCCCATTTTTTAAAATAGCTAACATAGATCCCGAATCCAACTCTGCCCAATCCCTTTACTCAGGCTCCTTTTCTCTCTTTTTCAGATAGCTATCGCTCTAAGCTCTCTGTTTTTGAATCGTTCTTAACTGATAGAGGTTATAACAAAAAGCAGTGAATGTATTCTTCACCCTTGCTCTACCAAGTTCAGTCACTTTCATCGTTCCTGACTTAAATACCGTTTTCAGAACCGCAAATGGCCTTTCTCCTTTGGATCTCTTCCGGGTGATTCTTTCGTTACGAAGTTTATACCGGATACCAATCGGATGGTTTCTTGCTCCTCTTTTCATGGTTGCATTATATCCCTTACATTTCGCTCCCTGGTATCCTCTGTCACGATAAACAACCTCTCCCGTTTCGGAGAGATCTACTTGGCTGTCATGAACTGATGCAGTTGTTGTAGAAATTCTTCGTATCAGGTCATAGTCCCGATCCATAATTGCATGAAGTTTGTATCCGAAATGGGATTTTCCACCTTTCTTCGTCCATGTGCCATCTTTACTTCTTCTGGTCTTTGCCTCACCTCCCCGGGGAGTATCGAAAGAAGCATGGCCCGGATCTGAGTGGATGAAGGTTGCATCTTGGATCATGCCCTCCTTGATAGTGAGACCTTTAACATCCAGCTGCCGCTGGAGTTCATTCCAGATCGCAATATCTTTTCCGGATTCTGATATTCTTTCGCGGAAGAGCCAGATCGTGGATCGGTCTGGTATTTTAGTGGGTAATCCAAGAAACTGCCTGAATGAGATCCGGTCATTTGCCTGTCTTTCAAGTTCAGGATCAGAGAGGCCATGCCATTGTTGCAGAATAAGCATTTTGATCATGAGGATTTCATCCAGATTCGGACGGCCACCTTTATCGGTTTTATTTGAATACAGGTCTCCAAGAATGGGACGAAATTGTTCCCAGTCTATGAGTTTCTCTACTTCACCTAATTTATCACCTAACTCAGCAATACGTTTGTATTCAGACTTAATTGCAAAATTAATGAAAGTGCTCATGAATTAGGGATCGATCCGGTTCAATAAAGTACTTCCGGTAAAAGGGGGTTTATAGAAATTCTCAATAATTTTATCAGGGACAAATAAGATCAGACATTCTTTGGAGCAGCGATCGTCATTGTCATCGTCGTTGGCCCCATAGGAAAGCTGCTTATGATGAATGAACCCATACCATTTCAATTACTGAGGTAGTGAGGCAGACAATCTGCACCGTGTTGAAGTCAGCCCCTGGCCCCCAACAACCATACGGGGCAAACCCGATCACTCTGACATCATTGTCATCGTCCGCATAAAAGTCACATCGAATATCGCCAATGACTTGCATAATGGATGCTGACATGCCTATACCCATTCTGACAACTTCCCGAAAATTCTGGTAGTTAAAGAAACCTGCGCTCAGCACCATTTATAAAAATATTAGATCAACGAGAAAAAAGCAATAATCACAATAGCTGTCTCAATGCAGGCGAATCTCTTTTCTCTATTCGGGTCTTGGTTCATTTTTATCTCATATGAATTTGTCATCCCATACTAATGAGGGGATTTATGAAGACTATTTCTTTTATGGAAGAAATTAATGCCTTCATGAAATACAGCGTGGAAACGGTTTGAGCTTACGGAAAATAAGAATATTCGCAAAACACCGTGAGAAACAAAACGTAAGAAAAAAAATTAGTAGAGAAGATTTACCGGACTTATCTTTGCAGGTATGGATCTTTTCAGGCCAAATGCTGCACCTACAGATGGGCGAATCTCAAGATTAAATTTAGCATTTGCTATTAAATCTTGTTTTGGCATAGCAAGAAGCGTGAACTTGTCTGTGCTTTCTAAAAGCAGATCATCTTCGGCACCTTCAATGATGCACCAATTTCCTACTCCTAAGCCAGTTTTATTATTCAGAGGATCGTTTTGAGTAAGAATATCAACAGCATCAGTGGTTGCCATTACCAGTTGAACATCTGTGAAATCAACAGGCGATCCACCAGCGGCAAGTCCAAGAGTAAATCGGATTGTATCAACACCTGTTGGAGCAGTCGTATTCAGCCCATACACATCCCCAATAATTTCCAAACTGGAAGATGCCATGTCAACACTGGTATAGACAACTTCCTGTGCTTTCTGCGTGGTGAAGAAACCAGCGCCCAACACCACATATGAGAACACTGCGGCGACCACAACGAATGCAATGAGCACAATTGCGGCCTCCAGGCCAGTGAACCCTTCATTACGGTCCATTTTTTTAAACATTATTTCCCTCCATTCTG
>Ga0265294_10001322_pt1 | contig 33478 bp, 22 predicted proteins | sample MunlanPumphouse3_FD_192504 | JGI IMG/M metagenome (GOLD analysis project Ga0265294, IMG submission 192504) | Groundwater microbial communities from a municipal landfill in Southern Ontario, Canada - Pumphouse #3 | ecosystem: Environmental > Aquatic > Deep subsurface > Groundwater | place...
ACTTTGTAATTTATAATTCTAAAACTAAGGTTACTACTATTGAAAAGTTAGAGAAAGATTTAGAATACCGATATCATAATCCTAGAATATATGGTGAGTTTAATGGTTGGGATGCTTTTGGAGAAAACGCTGTTTTGTTGGAAGAAAATGAAGAAGGATTATATGTCGGTTATTTTGAAGTTTTAGAAGATTTAGAAACAGACTTTTTAACTGTTTTATCAAAAAAATGGTTTGATGACGAATGGGGTCAAAGATGGGGAGTAGAAGAACAATATAATTTTGATGGATCAACAGGCTCAATGTCCAATCCTAAAAAAACTATCACAGCGGGGAAATATAAAATCATTTATAATCCAAAAGATAATACGACAACGTTAGAAATAGATAATTAACGAGGTAGAATATGTTTAGAAATAAAAATCGTACCCCTAATTTTAACTATTTTATTAAAGCCTTAAAAAGGGAACCAACTCCAAGACCGGTTTTGTTTGAGTTTATCATTAGTGAAGATAAAGAACGTTATTTGCTTAAAGACAAGTTCGTTAATGAAACCGAGTTTGACAGAGTTAAAAGCACAATTTTAGCTTTCGACAGCGCGGGCTATGATTTTTCTCCTATTATTGTGAGGGGACTAACTTTCCCTAGAAATGAAGGAGATAATCCTCATGCTCAAACAAAATCATTAAACTTAGGTAATATGATTAAAGATTGGCCTAGTTTTAATAGTTATCAGTGGCCAGAGATTGGAAGTTGTGATTTTTCAATTATAAAAGAAGCAGGAAAATACTTACATCCTGATGCTAAATTTATTCCCTTTAGTTTTGATGGTATTTTAGAAAATGTTATCGGTATCGTTGGTTACGATACGCTTTGTTATTTGCTTTATGATGACAGAAAGTTAGTGGAGGCGATTTTTAAAGAAGTTGGCAAAAGAATGAAACAATATTTTATTGAATGTTTAAAATATGACGAAGTAGGTGCGATTCTTTGTAATGATGATTGGGGCTTTAATACTCAAACAATGTTAGCTCCAGATGACTTAAGAGAATTCGTCTTTCCTTGGTATCGAGAAATAGTTGCCGAAGCACATAAAAGAGGAAAATATGCGATTTTGCATTCCTGCGGCTACTATCGTGATATTAAAAAGGATATTATTGAAGTAATGAAATTTGATGGTAAACATTCCTATGAAGACAACATCGTCAAAATAGAAGAAGCCTATGATGAATTAAGTGATAAGATTGCAGTTGTCGGTGGTATTGATATTAATTTTCTCGCCACTGAAACTCCAGAAAAAGTGTATGAACGCTGTCGAAAAATGTTAGAAAAATCGAAAGCTAAAGGAGGTTATATTTTAGGTAGTGGTAATAGCATCCCTGAATATATTCCTTTAGAAAATTATAAAGCAATGTTAAAGGCGGCTAATGACGGATATGATCAGTAAAAAAGCGTGGTTAACTTTTCAAAAAGAAAATAAACATTTAACGGTTCCAATTCTTTCTTTTCCTGCGATATCATTATTAGATGTTACTGTTGAAGAATTAATATATTCCAGTGATCTACAAGCCAAAGGAATGGAAAAAATCTTTGCTTTGGGGAAAACAAGTGCTCAAGTTGGAATGATGGATTTATCAGTAGAAGCTGAAGCTTTTAAAGCTGGTATTAAAGTAAGAAGAGATGAACAACCAGCTATTATATCACATCCTTTAAAAACAAAAGAAGAAATCAAAAAAATGGAAGTTCCAGCCGTAGGTTCGAAACGAACAAAAATTTATATTGAAGCGATAAAAAAGGCTAAAAAAACAATTAAAAACCATGCAATTTTTGCTGGTTCAATTGGACCTTTTACATTAGCTGGAAATTTAATGGGAATGACTGAAATTATGACAGATTGTTATTTAGATCCAGAAACAGTTGAATTTGTATTAGAAAAAACAACAGAATTTATTATTAACTATCTCATTGCTTTTAAAGAAGCAGGAGCTAATGGAATTTTATTAGCAGAGCCGCTTGCAGGTCTACTATCACCAGAATTTTCTAATCGTTTTTCGCTTAAATATGTTAAAAAAATTATCGACGCTACTAAAGATGATAACTTTGTTTTTATTTATCACAATTGTGGGAATGTAATTACACATGATAAATATCTTGCCAATTTAGATGCAGACGTTTTTCATTTTGGGAATGCGATTAATTTAAAAGAAATGATTGAAAAGATGCCCAAAGATAAATTAATTATGGGTAACATCAACCCTACAATAATTCGTAATGAACCAAAAGAAGTTATCTACCAACAAACAACGGCTTTATTAAAAGAGTGCAGTCAGTTTGATAACTTCATAATATCAACGGGTTGCGATATTCCGCCTGACACTAGTTGGGATAAGATAGCAACATATTTTCAAGCAATAGAAGATTTTTACTTAAAATGAAAAAAGGCCCTCGATTTAATAGGGCTTTTTTTATAAGGTTAAAGCATTTGGAATAGCCAAGTAATAAAGTCAGGAAATCTTTTTTCCCAAGCAGATTCAGAATGAATGCCACCTTGATCAACAACTAATTGTTTCTTGGGAGTTTTGAGTTTTATGAAAATTTGGTCTAACTCTAAAGTATCATTCAAATAAATTTGGTTAAACTCCTTATTGTTAATATCACTTGTTTCGTTAGTACCAATGTCTAAATAAACAATAGTATTACTGTTAAAATTGGTTTCAACAAAGTTAAATAACTCTTTTTTGTTAAACCAAATGGCGGTTGAAAAAGCACCAACAGCATGAAACAAATCAGGATATTTATATGCAATATAAAGACTAATATATCCTCCCATTGAACTTCCAGCGATGATGTTTTTATTAGTGCAATAATTTTTGTTTACAAAAGGTATTAAATCATTTACAAGCCAATCCCCATAATTTACTCCTAAACCACCATGATAAGCGGGTTTTAACCAGGAGATGTAATCATTTAAATTAACACTAGTAAAGGGGGAATATTCATTAAAACGGTTAGCGCCATCATTATCAATAGCGACGACAATTAAAGCAATTTTGTTTTCGTTATAAAGCTGATTTAAAGTTTTATCAACATTCCAAGAAAGTCCGCTATAAGAAAATTGAGGGTCAAATACATTTTGGCCATCATGTAAATATAAGACATGATAAGGTTTTTTTTCATCATAATTTATTGGTAAATAAACTTGAATTCTCCTTTTCTTATTTTGATAATCCTTTAAATAATAAGTGATAATTTTGCTCATAAAAAGCTCCTTTTTAATGATGATTGATATACCAATATTTTACCATTTAGTGTCCGATAAAACAATTTGCTGTTTTTAGATTAATCTAAACTCAATTATAAAATATCGTTTGTAGCGAAAAAAGTGTTAAGATGATATAATTTAAGATAGAAAAGAGGGATTAAATGGAAAAAAGAAAGAAGATTGCTGTTTTAATTGATTATGATAATTTTAATAGAGAGAAATATTTTCCAGTTTTATTTGAAGAATTAAATGAAATTGGTGATATTTTAATTAAATATGCTTTTTATTCCAACTTAAATGATTCAACTATTAAAGATAAATTTATTAAACATGGAATTGAACCAATGAGTCAAATTGCTTATACGAAAGGTAAAAATGCTGTCGATATTAGAATGGCTATTGAGGCGATGAGTTTATTAGAAAAGGATTATATCGATTGTATTTGTCTCGCTACTAGCGATAGTGATTTTACACCTTTGGTATATGAACTTCAAAAACATAATAGGTATGTTATTGGAGCTGGCGATAAAGCTAATGAGACTTATAAAAACTCTTTTAATTCTTTTATTAGTGTCGATAAAATCACTAGTAGACCATCATTAAAAGAAACAGACGAAACTAAAGATGTTTTTGTTAATTTAGTAAAAACAATTAATAGAATAATTGAATCAAACCATGATGAAAAGGGTTTTAGTGACTTTTCTTATGTGATTTTAACACTTAAAAATCAAATGAAAGATTTTAACCCTAAAAACTATGGTGCGAAAAACAAACAAGTATTGCCGTTTTTCCAAAACGAGTTAAAACAATATTATCAATTAAACAAACAAGGCACTATTTATTCGATAAAAATCAAATAATAAATTTAAAAAAGGAGGAATACCCAAGAGGCTGAAGGGGCTAGTCTCGAAAACTAGTAGAGCTTAACGGCTGCGAGAGTTCAAATCTCTCTTCCTCCGCCAAATTCAGCCAAATAAAAGATCTTTTTTGAGCTGTATTTTTTGTGATAGGGGAAAATCTCATTACATTTTATTTTCTATTGGCTTAAATATTATTTAAATTTAAATCTTTAACCAAAGACAATGTGAGCAAATAAATCATTTTTTTGCTCACATTCTAATAATACAGGAAAATAGTGCTTATGTTAGATAGGATACTTTTTTTTGAAGAAAATTTTATTAACGATTTTGATAAGCAGTATAAAAGTATTAATGATTATTTTAATGAGATTGGCGTTTCTTTACCACTAAAGAAACGCCAATCACGATTACAAAACTAACTGCTAATAAAGAAAATATTAACTCAGGTGAGGTGCTGGAGTTAACAGCTAGCCTTGCTAATCCTAGCAATTTAGTAATAACTGCTTTATACGTTAATAATGAAAGGATTGCTGTTTCTGATGCTTGGCCAATTACTTTTTCTTATCAGCCTTTAGTTAGTGAATGTAGCGAATAACAAATGAATATTACTGGTTTTGAATATAATTTAAATAGCGAAATTAAGTATTTAGATTTAGATAGTAGTGTTAGTGTAACTGTCGCTGTTGTTTATCAATTTGGTTTTAAGAATATTGAGATTTTAAATAGCGACTATTTGATTAGTGAGGAAGAAAACACACTGGCCATAAATTTTTATAATCTTGTCGGAAGAGAAATTGAAGAAGTTGAAGTAGTAGTGAAATATTTAAATCCTTTTACTGACGGTGCGCCTTTTGAATTTAGATATCATCTTGGTCCTGAAGACTTGTTGGTTTTTGAAAATCAAGTTCAGTTTACGATTGATGATATTAGTCTTGATAATTCTCATTTTGCAGGCAATATTGGTTTACTTTTTAGTTTGGAGGTTTTGTCTTACAAGGAGGATGAGATTAGCAAACACTTAGAAGTTGCTAATAACGCTGAAATGTTTTTTATTTTACTCGATGATGAAATTAGAACTATTAATAGTTTAAGTGATTTAAATAATATGGAAAGTTACCATGTTTATAGTTTAGAAGACAATCTTATTTTAGATGAAGAAATGCTTTTTGAACCTATCGATTTTAAAGGGATTTTCTTTGGTAATGGTTTTACGATTGAAAATTTAACTATCCGTAAAGATTTAAGCGATTTAGAAGGAAATTATTATGGTGGTCTTTTTAGAAGTTTTAGTGGAAAAATAACTGACTTAACAGTTAAAAATGTTAATGCTAGTTTCACCAACGCAGATGAGTTTTTGTTTTTTGGAGCGCTTGCTGGAAGTGCGGAAATGACTGTTTTGGATAATATTCATCTTGAAAATGTTTCTATTAAGGCATTTTGGGATAAAGAAAGTGAAGAGCTTTTCGCTGGATACAGTTATTATTTGGGAGGTTTAATTGGCCTTGGAGTGGCTGTTTATCTTTCCAATAGTAGTGTTAAGGAAGTAGAAATTGAGGCTTCAGAAGCAAAGTCTGTTTTTATTGGTGTTATCGCTCATATGAGTACTCCTTTTGATGATAATAAGATTTCTTATTTAACCGCAGATAAGATAACAATTAAGACAACGAATAATGATGAAGAAAAAATTGGAGGTCTTTTTGGTTCTTCAAGTGTTAATATTATGAGAGCTAAAGTTACTAAAATAAAGATAGAAAGTAAGTCAGAAGGCAGAAGGAAATATTTGGGTGGTCTTAGCGGCAGGCATATTTATTATAATATTGAGCTCTCTTATTTGATTGATCTTGAAATTGATAGTGTCAAGTCTTATTTTCCTTCCCTTCAAAGTGAATATAGTATTGGTGGTTTTGTAGGCTATCAACTAGAAAAACAAGAAAAGAAGGATCATAATATTAAAAACTCATATTTAAAACAAGCAACGATTAAGTTAACAGCAGAGGGTGAAAATAGTGATAGCTATACTAATGTCTACATTGGTGGACTAATTGGCTATTCTGTAACTTTGGGGGTAAAAGGTTCATACTTATATGATCTTTTAATAATTGTTAATTCAACTCAAGAGTTCGAAATGGCTGATATTGGAGCTTTTGTTGGCTCTGGGAGCTCACAAGGTTTAACAAAAATATTAGAATCATTCGCCGCTAAAGTAACTATTGATGTTAATGTTTTAGAGTCAGAAGTCTCAAAAGTAAGAATGAAGGGCTTAACTGGTGCAGGATCAATGGCTGATGATTTTGCTGGTCTTAGTGTTTTTGGTAGTGCTTATGTTACTTATGATTATGAAGCTAAATTAAATAGTCAAGTTAAACATCCATTTGAAACTCAGATTGCTCAATTTGAAATCAATGATATTAATACTTATACTAACAGCAACACTCTTAATTGGGATAGTTTAATTTGGAATGTCAGTGGCTTAAATTACCGCCTAGGAATAACGCCGCGTCTAATTAACTAAAAGTAATTAGGTTAAATTTAATAACAGTTTATAACAACAAAATACTTTCCTTGGAATTCTTTATAAAGAGAGTGACTTAATTCTTTTTATCTATTAATCTGAGAAGGTATTTTATTGTTTTTTTTTAACACGCGAAATAATCCCCGGTTTTAAAAAGGAGGGTTTTGTTATAAAATAGAACTATTGAGTGCTAATAAAAATTAGTAGTTATTAATAAAAGGAGATGGCGATGGAAAAGAAAGTATTAAGAAGAGCGGAAGTAAAAGAAAAGGAAACATGGGATTTAACGAGGCTTTATGCTAGCGAAGAAGCCTATTTAAGTGATTTAGATAAATTAAAAGATGAGGTTAAAAAATTTAAAGAAAATTATCAAGGCAATTTAGTTGATAGCGAGATGTTAATTAAATCTTTAAAAGATTATGAAAAGCTAAGTAAACTCTTTATTTATACTAGGGCTTATCAAAGTCTCCACGCAAGTGTTGATCAAACTAATTTAGACAATATTAAAAGGCAAGGTGAGTATGCTAATCTTAGTGCTAAACTTGTTAAAGAGTTAGTATTTTATAAAAACGAAGTTTTAGCTTTAAGCGATGAGTTGTTGCTAGAGGCGATTACTCTCGATAAAACATATGAGGTTTATTTAAATGACATTATTAGAGAAAAGAAACATCAACTTGAGCCTAATGTCGAAAAGGCTTTGGCGGAGTTTAATCAAGTTTTAAATGCTCCTAACTCTAATTATAGTTTATTTAAGTTTGCCGATATGAAGTTTAATGAGTTTGAAGTTAAAGGTAATAGTTATGCTCAGTCTTTTACATTATTTGAAAACGAATGGCAATATGATACTAGAACTGATTTAAGAAGAAAGGCTTTTGAAAACTTTTATGAAACGTTAAGTTTATATGAAAATGGCTTAGCAAACAATTATAAAACTCACGTTTTAAAAGATAAGGCTTATGCCAATTTAAAGCGATTTCCTAATGTGACTGACTATCTTTTATTTAATCAAAAAGTGACTAGCGATGTTTATCATCGTCAAATTGATTTAACGATGAAGCATTTAAGTGGTCCAATGAGGAAGTTCGCGAAGTTGTTAAAAGAAATTTATGGTTTAAAGAAGATGACTTACGCTGATCTTAATTTGCCAGTGGATGAACAATATGAACCGTTGATAACTATTGAAGAAGCAAGTAATTATGCTTCTAATGCTTTAAAAGTATTAGGAAAAGAATATCAAGAAATGGTTGAAAAAGCATTTAAAGAAAGATGGATCGACTTCCCCCAAAACTTAGGGAAATCAACAGGAGGATTTTGTTCGAGTCCATACCAAAAAGGTTCCTATATATTACTTAATTGGAATGAGAGAATGAGTGAAGCTTTTGTTTTAGCGCATGAACTTGGTCATGCGGGTCATTTTTATTTTGCCGGGCAAGCTCAAAATATTTTAAATACTCGTACTAGTTTGTATTTTATTGAAGCCCCTTCCACTTTCAATGAGTTAGTGATGGCTGATTATTTAAGTAAAGAGGGTTCTGATCTTAGATTTAGAAGATGGATTTTAGCTAATTTAATTTCTCGAACTTATTATCATAATTTCGTAACCCATTTATTAGAAGCAGCATTTCAAAGAGAAGTTTACTTGTATGTAGATGCTAATAAACCGCTTAATGCCCATGTTTTGAAAAGTTTAAAACTCTCTGTTTTAAAAGAGTTTTGGGGAGAAGAAGTCGAAATACCTGATTATGCTGGTCTTACTTGGATGCGGCAACCTCATTATTTTATGGGACTTTATCCTTATACATATAGTGCGGGGTTAACAGTTTCTACTTTAGCTTTTAACAAAATAAAAGCCAATGAACTAACGTATAGCGATTGGCTAGAAGTGTTAAAAGCAGGTGGAACAAAAACTCCACTTGAGCTTGCAAAAATGGTCGATATTGATTTAAGCACTGATAAGCCGCTATTAGAAACAATTAAAATTATTAGTGATATTATCGATGAGATAATAGAGATAACAAATAAATTAAAATAAATGATAAAAAAGATAATTTATAGTATCTTGGTTGTTGTTTTTTTAATTGTAATTACAATGGGAATGTTATTTATTCAAATTAAAAAACGCAACAATGAAATCTATCAAAGTTTTTTAAACGAAGCAAATCAAGGGTCTTATGATAATTTCCTGAAATTACAAACGAAATATTACCAGCAAATTGATAGTTATAGTGACGATTATTATGATGTTATTTATTATTTATTAATTACTGGATCAAACAATGAAAAAACTGCTTTAATAATTGTAAAGCCTATTAAAGAAGTCAAGTTCGCTGAAAAAATAACTGATAATGATGATAAAACCAAAGCGCTAATTTATGATGGAGAAGTTTTGGTTTATAATTCTAAAGATGATAATAACTATAGTTCTATCGCGATTTCTTATGGGTTAAATAAACTTTCATTTTATTATTATCAATTTGAGTTAGATATAAACACTGATCTTAAGATTGTTTTGCATGATTATGATGATTTTGAAATCGTTACGAAAACAATAAATATTGATTATCCAAGTAATTTTGAAGAGTTTAATAAAGGCTTTAGCAGGGATGAGGTTTATAAAATCATGGGCGAAGATAAAAGTTACTTAACGCCTGTTTATCTTGTTTTTTCAATTGTTTTAATAGCTGGTTTAGGTTTCCTTATTGTCTTATTTAGAAAAAAATAATGTAAGCCTTTACAAACCATTTAAATATTAGTATAATAACCTTAAGGAAACCGGTTTTTATGGGAGGGGTTATTTTGTTAATTAAGAAGATTATTACTGATAATAAAGGTTATTATTTTCCCTTATATAATCAATATTTAAAATCATCAATAACGCCCAATTTATTAGGAGACTTAAAAAAAGATTACCATAGCTATTTGTTAAAACCAACTAGCGAAAGAGATTTATATGAATCTTATGGTAGACATGTTTTAATTTATATTGATGATCATCCTTATTATTTATCTGGAAAAGGATCTAAGCAACAAGAAGACGTTTTAGAGGTTAGCTACGCTCCTTTAAGTCAACATGTTAAAAGGATTAACAAATTATATCAAATTGAAATTAATTCTTTTATTCCTTTAGAGCTTCCTTTAGAACTTCACCAAATAAAATATAAAAATAATTCCAAATTAAAACAAAAGATAAAAGTTGTAACGGCTACGCCATTTTATGGTAGAAGTGCAAATAATATTTTTGATCACCGCCATGTTACTTCGCTTTTAAATCGAATAAAAGTGGTTGAAAAAGGGGTTGTGGTAAAACCAACTCTTTCTTTTGATGAAAGAGGCCATCTTGAAAACGAACTTGTTTATGGTTTTTATAGTAACAGCGATGATTTGTCAATTGATGGCTATTATCCTATCTATGATGACTTTGTTAATGGAGGTTCACTACTTTACCCAAGAGGATTAAACAAAAAATATCAAATAGGTGATGAAATAAATGGTTATGAAGGTTTAGGTGGAATAAGTTACAGTGAGATAATTATTAAACCTCTAGAAGAAATATCTTTTTATTTAGGATATTCTATTTCAAACAAAGAAGAAGATTATTACAAACTTTTAAATGAAAATGATTTTGGGCGGTTATTAAAAGAAAATAATGCATATTTTAAGCAATTATTGAGGAAAATGGAAATTAATTTTAAAAATGAAGTAGTTAGTGATTTTTTAAAATTTGTTCCGCTACAACCTATTTTAAGAAGGAATTTTGGGAACTCATATTTACCACATCATGATTATGGTAAAGGAGGAAGAGGTTGGCGTGATTTGTTTCAGGATTTACTTTACGCAATCTTTATTTTTGATCAAGATGTAAAAAAGGTATTAATTAATAATTTTAAAGGAGTCCGTGTTGATGGCTCTAATGCTACTATTATTGGTGATAAAGTTGGCGAATTTAAAGCAGATAGAAACAATATTACTAGAGTTTGGAGCGACCATGGTTGTTGGCCCTTATATACTACTGATAAATATCTTAATTATTTTAATGATTATCAAATTTTAATGGAGAAAGTTACGTATTTCGAGGACCAATTTACACATTATACTAAAAAAACAAAAAATAATTATGCTAGAGATAATATTTTAAAAAGTTCTAATAAACCATATTTAGGTACTATTTTAGAACATCTTTTAGTTCAAAATATTGTTGGTAGTTTAAATATTGGAGAAAAAGGTTTTGTAAGGTTAGAAAATGGCGATTGGAATGATGGATTAGATATGGCAAGCAATAAAGGTGAAACAATCGCTTTTACACATTTTTATCTTAACAATTTAAAAATTTTAACAAAATATTTAAAAAGATATGAGAAAGTAACCTTATTTGAAGCTTTAGGTGAATTGATTTTAAAAATGGATAATACTCACCTGGATGACTACTTTAAGAGAGTTGCTAATTTCGAAGAATCTTCTCAAGAGTATGAAACTAAGGAATTAATTAAAGGAATTAACAAATACATTCAATATTTAACTAAAGTTCTTGCAAAAAAAGGAATTATGGAAAACGGTGCTTTTCATTCATACATTGATGATGATGGTTGTTTTTTAGATGATAAAACAGTTAGTTTGACCGCTCAAGCAATGGCTTTGTTAAATCAAACTGCAACAAAACAACAAAGCGAAGAAATAGCAAAAGTTACTAAAGAACATTTGTTTACTGAAAAACTTGGTGGTTATCGTTTGAATGAAAATTATCAGGAAATAAAAATGAAAATGGGGCGAGCATATGGCTTCGCCTATGGCCATAAAGAAAACGGGGCTGTCTTTTCTCACATGGCTTTAATGTATGTTTCAGGATTGTATAATTATAATTTAGTAAAAAAAGCTAATGAAGGATTGATGGCTTTGATTAAGAGGGCTATCAATGAAGAATCAAAAACGCCACTTGGTATCCCAGAGTATTTTAATGATCGCGGGATTGGTAAATATTTTTATTTAACAGGTTCGGCAACTTGGTTATTGAAAGTAATTAAAGAAGATCTTTTTGGAATTAAAATGAAAGCGGGAAAATGTTTTTTAGAGCCAAAGTTATTAAAGACTGATTTTAATAATGGGAAGGCTACATTGAAGACAAAAATGTTTACTGGTGAAACACTTTTTATTTATGAAAACGAAAAAGGTTTAGAATACGGCAATTATAATATTAAATTGATTGCAGATGGGAAAGAAATTAAAAATGGTTTTGATAAACATTATAATACCATTCAAGTTATTTGTTATTAATACGAAGATAAGTGTTATTTCTTTAAAAAAAGGGAGGCGACCATGTATAAATTAATCTGGGAAGATGATTTTAATGTTGATGGAAAAGTGAATGAAAAAAATTGGAATGTTACTTATAGCGGCAGTGGGAATGGGAATAACGAGAAACAGTTTTATACTGATAGGTTAGTTAATATTTTTTGTAAAGATTCGTTATTGCATATTGTTGCTAGAAAAGAAAAATTTGACTTCAAATCCTATACAAGTGCTAAAATTACAACTTTTGGTAAGAAAAGCATTAAATATGGAAAAATTGAAATAAAGGCTAAACTTCCGAAAGGTAAGGGAATGTGGCCGGCTTTTTGGATGCTTGGTGAAAACATTAGAGAGGTAGGGTGGCCGCTTTGTGGAGAAATAGACATTATGGAGAATGTTGGTAGACGTCCCGATGAAATTCATTTTTCTCTTCACTCAAAAAAGTACAACCACAACCTTAATACTCATCAAACTTTTGTTGAAAGTATTAAAGGTGTACATGATGAGTTTCATAAATATACTATAGTTTGGGACGAAAGTTCCATCAAATATTATGTTAACGATAAGCATTATATAACTTTTGAAAAAGGCCAAGAAGGAAGAGACGAAACCAAAGAAGGATGGCCTTATTACCCCCCTTATTTTTTAATTATTAATTTGGCTGTGGGTGGTAATTTTGGAGGAGAAATAGACGACAATATATTTCCTCAAACATTATTGGTGGATTATGTAAAGGTGTATGAAAAAAATGAAAACTAAAACAACAATTTATGATATTTCTAGAGAACTCAAACTGGCGCCATCGACTATTTCTAAAGTTATTAATGGTAAAGGAAAAGTAAGTGATTTTACAAGAAAAAGGGTTTTAGACTATATCGATGAAATAGGATATGTCCCAAATAATAGCGCAAGAATGCTTAAAAGTGGGAGAAGTTATACAATTGGAGTTATTTTTAGCGAGGAACTCTCAATTGGTTTAGAACACCCTTTTTTCTCATCGATATTACAGCACTTTAAAACTTATGTTGAAAACCTAGGCTACGAATTGTCTTTTATCGTTAGTAAGTTAGGAAAACATAAATTATCTTATTATGAGTGGTGTGTAAATAAGAAGGTTGATGGTGTTTACATTGTGGTAGGAGATTATAAAGATAAAGGAATGATTGAACTAACCAAAAAGAATATTCCCATTGTTTCAACTGATATAATCTTTGATGGGATAAAAACAGTTATTTCTAATAATGAAGAAGGAATTTTTTTAGCAATGGAACATTTTATAAAATCCACTAAGGAAATCGGAATCATAACGGGACCTTTACACTCCAAAGCTTTCAAAGAGAGATACGATGCTTATGTTAATTTTTTACATAAAAACAATATCAATATAAATAAAAATTACATAATAGAAAGTGAATCTTTTGGATTTACTAGTGGATATAATGCTTGCTTAAATTTATTGAAACAAGCGAATCCGCTTCCGAAAGCTTTAGTGGTTGGATCGGATGAAATCGCTGTTGGAGTGTTAAAATGTTTAAACGATAATAAAATTGAAATCCCCAACGAAATTGAAGTTATTGGTTTTGACGACAACATATATTCTAGGTATGTTACTCCTAGTCTTTCGACGATCGCTCAAAACAAGGTAGAAATTGGTAGCTTGGCAGGCAAATATCTTTTAGATATGATTGAAAACAAGACTAAGCTTGATAGCGTTACGAGAGTGGGAGTTAAGTTAATTCACAGAGAATCAACAAAAAAATATTGAAACCGATTTCAATCTATGTTATATTATAACTATAAAAATAAGAAAACCGGTTTCCTTAGGAAAGGTGCTCTATGATTAAAATTAAAAATTATCAACTAAAAAAACCGTTTATATCATTTTTACCAGGCATAGCTGGTTTGTTTGGCAAGCCATTATGGAGTTTTTATGCTAATAGAGGTCAGTTAATAACTTCTTTTGGATATGGCGATAAAAACCGTGCTATTTTAGAGTTTTATCCGGCTAACTCTGCTTATATGTATGAAAGAGTAATCGGGTTTAAAACTTTTATTAAAATTGATGGTAAATATTATAGTTTTTTTAATAAAGCCAACGAACATCAAACGTTATTCATTGAAAGAGATAAAGTAGCGATTGAAGAACTTAACCATGAACTTGGAATAAAAGTGAAAATAACATACTTTACTTTACCAAACTATAAAATTGGCGCCCTTTCGAGATTAGTTGAAATTACCAATTTAAAGGAAAACAGAGAAATTGAAATTTTAGATGGACTCACTCAAATTCTTCCTAGTGGTATTGACTATGGCGGTTATAAAGCCGTTGGTAATCTTCTTCAAAGTTGGATGGATGTTTTAATAAAGAAGGATTTTGCTTTTTATAAACTTAGAGGATCAACCGATGATTCAACAATCGTCAAAGATGTCGTTGACGGTAATTTTTTTATTTCTAAAGTAAATGGTAAGGTTTGTCCTTTAATTGTCGATAGTAAAAAAATATTTAAACATGATACTAATTTTCAAACAGCTCATGGTTTTATTGAGGGATTTGATCTAAACCAAGTGACTGTTAATCAGGTTCCTTCAGGATTTGTCTGGTTTCGAGGAGAGATTAAAGATAAATTGATAGTTGAATCTCTTTATGGCTACGCTAACGATCTAAATGCAATTTCTGAATTGGCTCAATTAGTTGATGGAAATTTTTTAACAAAAAAATCAATTGAAAATGAAAAATTGATTAACGAAACAATTGAAGAATTAGATGTAGAAACAAACGTTCCTATTTTGGATCAATATTTTAAACAAAATTTATTGGATAACTTACTAAGGGGAGGGAAGCCATATTTGTTTAAAACAAAAGAAGGAGAAATCAACTACCATTTGTTTTCTAGGAAGCATGGTGATCCAGAACGAGATTATAACTTCTTTTATTTAGAGCCAAATTATTTTTCTCAAGGTAATGGAAATTTTAGAGATGTTTTACAAAACAGAAGAAATGACAATTTTTTCTATCCAGATTTAAAAGAGTTTAACATTATTCATTTTGCTTCTTTTATCCAAAAAGATGGTTATAACCCATTATCTATTGAAGGAATTAAGTTTCTTTTAGATGAAGAAAAATATAGCCCGGGAGAAAGAGTAGAAAAATATCTTAACCAAGGGCTCTCTCAAGAAGAAGCATTTAATAAATTAAAAGCGGATATTTATCAGTCAACAGTTTCTTTTGAAGCTAATTTTGGAGAAGGTTTTTGGGGTGATCATTTCACTTATTTTTATGACTTAATTGAAAACTACTTAAGAGTTTATCCTGACAAAGAAAAAGAAATGCTTTTTTCTAAAAAGATTCCATATTTTCAATCTCCAGTGAGAGTAAAGCCAAGAAATGAAAAGACCTTTTTGGAAAAAGACGGGAAAATCAGGCAACACCATGCTCTTTTACATTTTGAATCTTCTAAGTGGTCAGAGGTAAAGGTCAATGTTGCTAGTAAAATTCTTACTTTAATTTTAAATAAATATTATTTACTTGATAATAAAGGACTTGGAGTAATGTATGAAGCGGATAAACCTGGTTGGAACGACGCTTTAAATGGCTTACCGGCGCTATTTGGATCAGGTATTTCTGAAACAATTGAAATTTATCGTTTAACAAGTTATTTTTTAAAAGCTTTAAATAAATATAAAAAAGATATTTTTGTAATTGCACCTTTAGGAAAAATGTTAGAAGAAGTTAAAGTTAATCAAAAATTTGAGTCACGGATGGTTTTAATAGAGGAATATCGTTTAAAAACTGAAGAAAACTTAATGAGTCTTCCTAGTGAGTTAATTTTAGAAAAGCTGGAAATTATCAAAAAAGAATTAGAAAAAGCAATTAACACTGCGAAAAATCTTAATGATATTATCCCCACTTATTTAACGTATGAAGTAATTGAATATAAGAAAAAGGATTCTAGCAGAAGTGTAACGCCTTTAAAGTATCAATTAAAAGATAAATTAATTTTTCTTGAAGCTCCAGCAAGGCTCTTAAAAATAATAGAGCGAGATGAAGCCGAAGAACTTTATGAAAAGGTGAAAAAATCTGATTTATATGACGCTCTTAAGATGTATAAAACAAGTGGAGATTTAAACAAATACTCTCATGAATTAGGAAGAATTAGAATGTTTACGAAAGGTTGGCTAGAAAGAGAGTCGAACTTTTTGCATATGACTTACAAATATTTGTTTGGTCTTTTAAAGGCGGGCTTGTATCAACAATTTTATCAAGAAATAAAAACTAATTTTACTTGTTTTATGGATATTAACGTTTATGGGAGGAGCATTTTAGAGAACTCAAGTTTTATCGCCACTTCTAATAACCCTGATTCTAAAAATCATGGCCGAGGTTTTGTTGCAAGACTTTCCGGTTCTACTGCTGAAGCATTATCGATTTACACTTATTTGTTTTTTGGAGAAAGGCCATTTCGGTATATCGATGAATTAGAAATGCACTTTGAACCGATAATTAGTAAAACACTATTTAAAGACGGAAAAGTTAAAGTAAGATTTTACAATAGTTATGTTAGCTATTTTGGAGATAGAGATATATTTAAAGAAGCACCTAATAAAATAACGATTAAATATAAGGGGGAGATTTATGAAGTGATGGATGGTTATATCAAGGAAAAATTTGCGACACTAGTACGTAGTGGAGAAAAATTAGAAATAAATGTTTATTTTAAATAAAAAAAGGAGGAAAGTATGAAAAAAACATTTACATTTTTGAGTCTCTTATTTGTACTGTTCTTGTTTGCTTGTACAGATATGAGCGATGATTATTTAACTATTGAAATTACTGGTATTGAAGCGGTAGAAATAATAGTTAATGAGGAATTTGATGTAAAAGCCGGAGTAGTTGCGACTGGTAATGATGACGTTGATTATACTGATCAACTTAGGATTACTTCTTTAGCAGGCATTACTGACGGTAAATTAAACACTTCTAAAGTTGGTAGAACGCAAGTGTATTATGATATTGAAATTGAAGAAAAAGATTTCTTCATCAGAAAAGTTAGAGACGTAAATATTATTGCTAAACCAAAAGAAGAGGGAGTTTTTTTAGCAAACGGTGATTTCTCAGAAGGAACTACTTATTGGGAAATATATGATGGTGGAGGAAAAATGCATCTTGAGGTTGTTGAGGGAATTCTAGAAGTTGAAATAACTCAAGTTGGTGATGTTTGGGAACCGAGATTTTCACAAATGGATATACCGTTTGAAAAAGATCAAGCTTACAGGGTCTTCTTTAAAGCAAAAGCTGACGAACCTAAAAAAGTGCATTTACAAGCCGGTGAGTTATTAGATGACGCTCCATATTGGAATGATTTTAAAGCAGGACAAGTAGAAGTGCAAACAATCGGTACTGAGTGGGATGTTTATGAGTTTACTTTTATGATGAACCAAGCTGATAATCATCGTGGCGGTATTATTTTTGAATTTGGTAATGGTGCACTTGGAGATGATGTTTTAACTAAAGTTTATATTGAATGGATTGACATTGAACCAACTGTTTTAGGTGAAGACGATACTCCTCCAGTTATTACAGTGAGCGATAAAGAATTTTTAGTAGGAGCGGAAGTTGATTTAGCATCGTTAATTAATGTTTTTGATTTAAGAGATGGCGATATACCATTTGAAGAATTAGAAATTACAATTGAAAAAGACGGTGAAATTGTTGAGGAAATTGATAATAGTGAAGAGGCCGAGTATCTCATTACTGTGGTAGCTGTTGATGAAGCAGGAAACGAGGCAACAGAAACATTTATTATTAGATTTGTTGCGATGACTTTCTTGGACGAAAATTTAATTGTCAATGGTGATTTTAGTGCTCCGCTTTCTGAAGAAGATCCAGAATGGCAAACATGGGTTGCTGATTGGGTAGGTGCAGCAGTGGATATAGAAATTGTCGATGAAGCATTAGAGATTGACGCTACCGTAACTGGTGGTGAAAATTGGCATATTCAACTATTCCAAGAAAAATTATTTCAGTTAGTTGAAGGAAAATCGTACCGGTTATCATTCGACTTAAAAGCTAATATAGAAAGAGCATTTTGGATTGAAGTTTCTGATGCGTTAGATCCTGAAAACCCACTTCAATTTATTAATCAACAAGCTCAAACGACATTAGAATTTAAAAACTATGAATTTTTATTTACTGTCACAGACCAAGGAGAAGCAAGTAAAGTAATCTTTATGTTTGGAACAGGAGAACCAGCGTTAATCACTTTAGACAATGTTAAAATTGAAGAAGCAGATAACCAAATTTTCTTTGGCGGTAACTTTGATCAAATAGATGGTTGGACTTCATTTTATAATGACTGGTCAGGGACAGTTTTAACGACGTCTTTGAGTGATGGTTTCTTTAGATTTGATTTGACTTCTTTAAATAATGGCGAAGGTAATTGGGTTTTACAATTAGAACAAAATGGTGAGATTTTTAATTCAATTACTAAAGAGTATCCATATATGGTCTTTGAACCAAATACTAAATACACTTTAAAATTTGACGCACAGGCGAGTAAAAATTGGGTTGTAGCCCCATTAGTAGCTAATGGTGTTAATGATGATTGGGCTAATTTAATTGCTGAAACTGTGACTGTTACAGACACTTTAGAAACGTATAAAATTAGTTTTATAACACCAGAAGAAATAACTAAAAATTATATGTTTAAATTTGAATTTGGACAAGGAATTGAATCTTTTCAAGATGGAGAAGAGTTTATTAAATTTGGTAATATTTCTATTTCTGACGGAGAAAATGAATTTATTTATAATGGTGATTTTAAAGCCGTTAAACATTTTGTTTATGATCATTCTGGTGGTGGAGATGAAATGGGAGAGATGGTTTATGATAGTGAAAATCAACAAGCAGTAATCACTTTAAATACTGTTGGCCGGGAACCATATATTCCACATGTATATCAAATGATAGAAGTTAAAGCTGCGGGAACGTATAATTTTAAAATGGTAATTTCTAGTAGCGTTGCGAGAACTTTAAGACTTAATTTTGTTGTTCCTGCTTGGGGTTATGCGTCCTTACTTGAAGGTAGTTTTATTGATATTGTTTTTGAAGAAGCAGATGAAGAAGTTATTGTTGAATTTACTTTAAATATTGAAGTACCCATTGAAGAGTTAAAATTTGAATTAGATTTTGGTAAAATTGATGAAGAAACAGATGCAATAGGAGAATTTATACTTAAACAAGTATTATTTTATCAAGTGTTTGAATAAGGAGGTAAATTATGAAAAAATATTTAATCTTAATTATCACATTAGTTGCCGGTTTTTTATTAGTTAGTTGTAATGATGATATTGGAAATAAACCAAGTAAAATACAATTAACTTATGCTGATTGGGGCGACAAAGAATTTAATCAAAAGATGATTGATGCTTTTATGGAAGAAAACGAAAATATTATCGTTAACATTGTTGATATCGGAGGCTCTGGTGCAGAATTTACTGGAAACTTAATTGACTCAGCTCAATTAGGCATTTTACCTGATGTCTTTGCGATTGATAACGTTCCTACAATAGTAAGTGCAAATCTAGCGCTCGACGTTGAAGAGTATTGGAGAAATGACCCAGATGCTCAACTTGTCTATGAGGCGATTGCAGAGACGGCAGTTTATAACGGAAAAAGGTACGCTGTTCCAAGTTATCAATTTCTTAAAGGAATTTTTGTTAATCTTTCAATTATGGATAAACTAAATCTACAAACTGTCACTGATAAATATCGAATAGATGCTGATGGTTATCCAGTTAAAGATTGGACAGTAACAGAAATGGTGGAAATCGCAAAGGCTGTTACTAATCCTACTGTTGGAAATAAAGAAGAGTATCGTAGTGGTTTAGCTTTATGGTATGGTGCTGCTGATTTTCAGCAAATCTGGCCGATGTTAAATGATGAAAACTTGAGATATGATACTTGGGATGGAGAAAATTTTGATTTTGAAAATCCATTATGGATAGAGGCTATGAAAGCTAAAGTTGATATTATGGATAATGTTAAATATCCACACGTGACATCTAATTTTCCTGCTGATGAAACAACTCAAGCATTTTTAGGAGAATTAGGTTGGATGATTGCCGAAGGATATTCTGTAATGGCTATTGATGGCTCTTGGAATTTTGGCGCAGTAACAACTGCAAAAGATAATGGTCAAGAACTAGGATTTTGGCCATATCCTGCAGGAGATGCCGGACAATTTCCACCAACTATTTTAGATTATCAAATTGTTTCTTCGCAAACACGTTATCCAGAAGAAGCTTATAAACTTGCAAAATGGATGACTTATGGAAAAGATGGTTGGATGACTAGATTAGATTTACTTGAAGAAAGAAGAGCGGAAGAAATAGCTGAAGGAGAAAACATCACTTACTTAGATAGATTCCCAATTGCTGACTATCCTGAAGTTTGGGCACGTGTTGATGCGTTTTTGCACGATGATGAAGGTAAGGAATTAATAGTTGGAATGAATTCCATTCTAGCTAATATCGATGATTCAAGACCAGATTTAGATAAGTGGTTAGCAGGTTACAAAGATTTTTGGGGTTGGGTAGAAGATGAAGACAATCCTTATAATTGGGTTAATTTATTAGCTGCGGGACCAGATGCAGTTCCCACATATGCAAAAGAGTGGAATGATAAAGCCAATGAATTAGTACATGATGCGATTGAGAACTTAGGAAGAGAATAAAATATTAATGCATCTGAGAGGGGAGACCCTCTTGGATGCCTTATTATTAGTTGCCATAATGAAAAAAATATTTAAAAAAACAAAAGAATTATTAACAAAATTTAAGCAAACTATTAAGTCGATAGGGATCAAAAGAGCAGTTGTTTTAGTTATTGCTTTTTTGCTAGTTTTTGTTGTTGTTGCGTCTTTGTTTAAAAAACAAACTATGAACAATTACTATGAAACTGAAACATTATCATATTTAAGTGATGATTTATTGAAAAATAATTATTCAAGTTATTTAATCGATAAAAAAGATGCTAATGTAGAAGCTATTATGACAACTAATAATATGGAAGGTAGCATAAAAGAAGATGGTGATGTATTAAAGTACATTAATGAATTTAATTTAGAAAATGAAGATAAAATTATGGGTGTAGCAGAGTTTTTAAAAAAAGATGATTATATTACTCTTCCCCAAGTTAATAAAACGGGAATGTATTATTTAAAAGTAGTTTATTATGACATCAACAAACAAATAAATGATAATCAATTTAGCATTTTAATAAATGAAGAATACCCATTTGTAGAGGCGAGAACATTAAAATTACCTTCATCGTTTATTTTTGAAAGCGATGAATTTAAATTAGACCGCTATAAAAATGAAATTCAACCTTCCTCTTTTAAAGAAAACAAATGGCAAGAAGCAGTAGTAAAAGATTATGATGGTTTAAATCCAGGATATTTTGGATTTTATTTAAAAGAAGGAGAAAATTTAAAGATAACTTATAATGCTGGAGCATTTTTAATTGCTAGTGTAAGTTATATTTTAAAGGAAGAAATTAAAACTTATCAACAATATTTGGCTGAAGTTCCTAATAATAAAGTTAAAGGTTATTATGAAGTATCTGCTCGAGATTTATTAAGACGCTCTGATGCTAGCATCCATTTAAGCGCTCATCGAGATCCTTCAGCACTTTATTATCATACTCAATACTTAAGGTTAAATACGATTAGCGGAAATTCTTGGTTAAATGGTGGCGAGACTATTACGTATAATATTATGGTTGCTGAAGAAGGGCTTTATAATTTGGCCTTTAAATATCAGCAAAATAATATAAAAGATATGAATGTATACCGAAAAATATATCTTAATGGAGAAGTACCATATAAGGAACTGGAAAGCTATGCTTTTCCTTATACAACAGATTTTGTTAATAGGAAATTGCATAAAGATGGTGACTTGTATCTTTATTTAAAAGAAGGTATTAATGAAATCACTTTAGAAGTAGTTAATTATCCATATAGGCATTTAATTGAAACTTTAAAAAATATAATGCAAGAAATTCAAAAATTTTCATTAGCAGTTAAAAAATATACATCAGGCGGAACAGATAAATATCGTGATTGGGATATTGAAGAATATTTTCCTGAAGCCAAAGACAATTTATTGTTATGGGCTGATTTGTTGTTAGAAGAGTACGAGTTATTGTTGTCTGTTTCAACTAATAAAGAGCCGACCGAAATTGCTAATTTAAAAGTAGCCGCAAAGCGATTAAAAACAATTTCTAAAAATATTAATAAACTTCCCAGCAAAATGGTGCAGTTTTCGGATGGTGATTCTTCCGTAAGTCAAATGTTAGGTGACTTGATGCAAAGGATGATGAGAGGCGGCCTAGATTTAGAAAAAATAATTGTTAGTAATGATGTTAAACTCGCAAAACCGCATGCTAATATATTTAAAAATGGTTGGGAAGGGCTTAAAAGATTAATTTTATCTTATTTTAATAATCCTTATGAAATAGAAAAAAGAAAAAAGCAAGAATTAATTGTTTGGGTTAATCATCCCCGTCAGTATATTGAAATAATGCAAATGTTAATTGACGCAAACTATCAATCAGAGTTAAAAATAACTTTATCGCAGATGCCTGATGAAAACAAGTTGATTTTGGCTAATACAGCTGGACAAGCACCTGATTTAGCAATTGGTGTTAATCACTGGATCCCTTATGAGTTTGCGATTAGGGATGCTTCATTAGATTTAAGACAATTTGAAGGCTTTGAAGAAATTAATAATAAGATGTTAAAAGGCGCTTTTATTCCTTTTGTTTTTGAAAATGGAGTTTACGGATTGCCAGAAACACAAAACTTTTGGGTTACTTATTATAGAAAAGATATTTTACAATCAATCGGTATTAATACAATTCCAAACACATGGGATGAAATAATTGAAATATTACCTATTTTACAAAGTTATGGAATGAATTACTTTTTGCCTTTAGCTCAATATGAGGGGTTAAAGCCTTTTGTTGCAACATTACCTTTTATTTATCAATTTGGTGGAAATTTATATAGTGAAAACGGAATGGAAACAGCTATTAATAGTGAAGAAACAATTAAAGGAATTAAAATGATGAGTGATTTGTTTACACTTTATAATATGCCGCAAAGGGTTGGTTCTTTTTATAATGAATTTAGATATGGAATCTTGCCACTTGGTGTTAGTGATCTTTCGATGTATTTATTATTAAGCAATGCAGCAGTAGAACTAGATGGCCTTTGGGGAATGGATCTACACCCAGGTAATAATATTGATGGGGAAATATTAAGATATTCACCAGTTGGCGGCCAAGCAAGCATGATTTTAGCAAATACAAAATATCCTACCGAAGCTTGGAATTTTTTAAAGTGGTGGATGGATACAGACACTCAAGTTGATTTTCAATTTAGACTAGAAACAACTTATGGAAAGCAATACTTTTGGAATTCTGCTAATATAGAAGCCTTTATGGCGTCAAGTATTCCAAGTGAATTTAAAGAAGTTATCAATAGTCAATGGCAGTATGGAATCGAAGCAGCGAGAATTCCTGGAACATACATGGTTGAAAGATCGATTTCAAATGCTTGGAGCGAAATAGTGTATAATGGCTCTAACGCAAGGCTAGCTATGGATGAAGCAGTCAGAGTTTCTGATCGTGAAATCAAATATAAAATGAGTGAGTTTGGCTATGTCGTCAATAATATTATTGTTAAAGATTATTTGGTTCCTTCTATTTATAATATTGAAGAGTGGTTAACGGAGGTGGGTCATGATTAAAAAAATGAATAACCCAGCTTGGTTTTTAATTCCCTATTGGATTCTTTTTGGCCTTTTTATTATTGTTCCAACTGTAATGGCCATTTTATTATCATTCACCTACTTTAATTCCATTCAAACACCGGAAATTATAGGTGTTAAAAATTATATTGAATTAATTACAATGGATACTGTGTTTATGCAAGATGTCATTCCTAATACCTTGAAGTTTTCTTTAATTGTTGGTCCTTTAGGATATATATTAGCGTTTTTACTTGCTTGGATGTTAGCTCAAATTCCGAAGCGTTCACGAACAATATTAGCCATTATTTTTTATTCGCCTTCATTAACTATGGGGGTAGCGATGGCAATAATGTGGCGGATAATTTTTTCTGGTGATGCTAATGGTTATTTAAATAGTATTTTATTAAATCAAGGATTAATATTAGAACCAATTCAATGGCTTCAATCTCCTGAACATTTAATGAAAATTATGATTATAGTCTCTTTATGGGGTTCAATGGGAGTTGGCTTTCTAGCGATGTTATCGGGTATTTTAAATATCGATCAAACCTTGTATGAAGCTGCCTATGTTGACGGGATAAGAAACCGCACTCAAGAGATTTTATATATAACAATTCCGCAAATGAAACCGCAGATGCTTTTTGGGGCTATAATGGCGGTTGTGGGGACTTTTAACAGTGGGGCAATTGGAGTTGCATTAAGTGGCTCTAATCCAACTCCTCAAAATGCCGGACAATTAATTGTTAACCATATTGATGATTTTGGTTTTTCTAGGTATTTAATGGGGTACGCTTCAGCAATAGGAGTAGTATTACTTTTAATGGTTTATGCTATTTCTAAAGTTACTCAAAAAGTATTAGCAACGAAGGAGGATTAAAAGATGTCATTTCAAGGAACAAGAATAAATCCTAGAAAATTTGATAAGAGTCAAGTGCCTTTTTACTTGATTTTAATCCCTTTAGCAATCTTGATGTTATTGCCGATATTGTTTATTTTTAATAATGCTTTTAAGCCACAAAGCGAATTGTTTGCGTTTCCACCTAAGTTTTTTGTGAGAAACCCTACCTTTAATAATTTTAGAGAACTAAAAAGTATTTCCGCGATGAGTTCAATTCCCTTTTCTAGATATTTAATAAATTCAATTTTAGCTACGACACTAGGAGTTATTATCACAGTAGTAATAACTGCTCTTTCTGCTTATGCTTTAGCTAAACTTAAATTTGCCGGAAAACAAATATTATTTGAAATTAATACTATTGCCTTAATGTTTGTTTCTAGTGCGGTTGGAATAACAAGATATTTAGTAATTGCAAAACTGGGACTTGTCGATTCTTTTTGGGCTTTAATTTTACCAAGTGTTGCGATGCCCGTTAGTATGTTTTTATTAAAACAATTTATTGAACAGGTTCCCAATGAATTAATTGAAGCAGCTAAAATTGATGGTGCTTCGGAAATGCAAGTATTATTTCATATTGTTAGACCGATTATTTTGCCGGCAATTGCGACGGTTGCAATTATGGCTTTTCAAATTTTTTGGAATGATGCAGCGAGTTCAGTAACTTATATAAATAATGAATCAAAAAGAACGTTTGCCTTTTATCTAAATTCGATTACTAGTCAAGCGAATGTTGTTGCTGGTCAAGGGATGGCTGCGGCTTCTAGTTTAATTCTATTTTTGCCAAATCTTATTTTCTTTATTTTTTCTCAAAGTAAAGTAATGGATACGATGGCTCATGCGGGGATAAAATAATGAAAAAGATTATTGTTATAATTTTATTGCTTAGTCTGTCATTAATCTTCCCAACAACGTTTATTAAGAGCGCTGAAGCTGGCATTACTTATCAAACTTTTACAGTTTCGAGTAGTAGGAGAAAAATGATCCCTACTCAAGATGCATACGTTCCACTAGCTTCAATTAATAAATTGAGTTCGGAAAGTCTTTTAAATCCTGAAGATATTTTTGTTGATAGTAAAGATAACATTTATATTGCTGATACAGGAAATAAAAGAATTTTAAAATATGATTTAAAAACTGATCAAATAACCGTGATTGGATTGGGAGAATTAAAGGAGCCAAAAGGTGTTCACGTAGATGATTTTGGTGCTGTTTATGTTGCTGATTATGGCAATAAAAAAGGATACAAGTTTATTTATAATGAAACTACTCTAGCTTATGAAGTTGCGGTAGAATATGAAAAGCCACTTAATTCTCCTTATTTTAAAGAAAAAGATCCATTTGAGCCAACTAAAATTGTTGTTGATAAGGGCGGAAATGTTTATTTATTATTAGCCGCGAATACTAATGGTTTAGCTGAATTTAAAAATGATGGGGAATTTTTTGGTTTTTTTGGCGGCAACAGATTACCAAATACTTTTGAAAATATCGTTAAATCAGTTTTATTTGATGAAACTCAGCGAAGAAAATGGTTTAAGATGATTCCTAAGCCAGTTTATAATATGTCAGTTGACAATAATGGTTTAATTACAACGATAACTAAAGATGAACCAGGGTTTTTAAAACTGAATATTGCTAATTTAATATTTGCTAAATCAGATTGGGGTAGAGATAATTTTGAAGATATTGCAATTGGCCCATATAATAATATCTTCGCTATTAGCAAAGACGGCTATATTTATGAATATACAGAGGAAGGGCAACTTTTATTTATCTTTTCTGGACCAGATGAATTTAATCAAGTGGGGCGCTTTTCAAGTGCAAGTGGAATTGCAGTAGATTCTAAAAATAATTTATATGCACTAGATCAAAAAAACAGTCGATTAGAAATTTTTGCACCGACAGTTTTTGCTAATTTAATCCACCAAGCAATTGATTATTATCAAAAGGGATTATACCAAGAGTCTAAAGAACCTTGGGAAAATGTGTTAAAAATGAACAAACATTTCGATTTAGCTAATAAAGGTTTAGGAGATGCATATTACGCTCTTGGGAATTACCAAGAAGCAATGACTTATTATGAACAAAGCAGAGATGTTTCAGGTTATTCTAATGCTTATTGGGAGGTTAGAAATGACACGTTATTGAAAACTGCTTCATGGCTTGTCTATCTTTTATTAATTTTAATTGTTTTAGTTATCTTAAATAAAGTTGTTCCCTTTTTTAAATACTTAAGATATCCCTTTACTTTCTTAAATAGGCGATTATCAAAATTTCCGATTTATGAAAAATTGAAATATAACTTTACTTTAATTAAAAGGCCAGCTGATGGTTATTATGGCATAAAAAGAGAAAAGAAAACTTCCAACTTAGCCGCTACAATAATGTTGATATTATTTTTCATCAGTTATTTATCTTATATATATTTTACAAAGTTTACTTTTAATAAACGAATTATTCAAGAGATTTCATTTTTCAATCAAATGTTAATGGTTTTCGCGCCTTTGTTGTTGTGGGTTTTTAGCAATTATTTGGTTAGCTCAATTAAAGATGGCGAAGGTAGTCTCTCCAATGTTTATCAAGGTACTATTTATGCTTTGTTGCCGATGACAATTACATTTCCTATTTTATTAACCTTATCTCATGTTTTAACATTAAACGAGGCGTTTTTATTTGATAGTATTTTTTATATAGGTATTGGTGTAACAATCTTTTATTTAATTTATATGGTGAAAGAAATACATTTTTATGATCTTAAACCAACAATCAAAAATATTTTAATTTCGCTTTTTACTGCTTTAATGATGTTGGTGATGGTGGTTATCGTTTATATTTTGTTAAATGAAGTAGTAACAATCTTTATTGATGTTTTTAAGGAGGTTAGTAGTCGTGCGTAAAATATCTATCTTTGCAATAATTATTTTAATAATAACTTCATTGGCGATTGTAGTTAAAGGATTTGATAATCCGATTTATCCAATTTATAAAAATTTTAATTATATTGAAAGTGAAATGCTAAATAGTTCAAGATATACTCAAAAAGAAGAAGTAAGCAGCGAGGCTTTGGACTATTATTATGAGAAAATGCTCTTTAAACCATCAGAAGATTTTTTAAACTTTTACGGATATCAGGAGTATAGTTCCTTAGAAGATCAATACTTAAAAGTATATGTTGAGAAAGATTCATTTAGTTTTATTGTTTATGATAAGGTTAATAATCATTATTATTCATCAAGGCCAGAGTTTCAAGGAATGGATGGAAAATTAGAAGGTAACGCTAGCAATAGACGATTGATTAATTCCGGGATTTGGATAGAATATGTTTCTTCAAAAAAGCCTGAGCAAAGTGCAATTAAAACAGCAAGTTTATATACTTTTGCAGAAGTTGTTTTTGAAACAGAAGATGTTTCTCCAACAACACCTGAACAACCTTTTAAAATAATTGAAGGTTCTTATAAACAAAATAATGTTAATGTAGAAATTAAAGTAGGAACAGACTTGCTTTTTACAATTAAGATTAATAAAGAAATAAATTTCTCCTTTGATATTAATGTAAGTTTAAAAGAAGGCGAATTATCTTTTGAAGTAATTAACGATTCTATCATTGAAGAAGAAAGTGATTTTGCAGTTTTATCGCTGAGATTATTACCTTATTTTGGCGCAACAAGAGAGGATAAGGTTCCAGGATATTTTTTAATTCCAGAAGGCGTTGGCGCTTTAATAAGATTAACAGAAAGAAGAGAACAATCCTTTGGTGGGCGGGTTTATGGCGATGATATCGGATTTAACAGAAGATATTACAATAATGTTAGTGTCCCTTTATTTGGCCTTATTCATGAAGTAAATAAAACAGGGTTTTATGCTTATGTGGATGGCGGAGATGAGCACTTAATTTTAAATGCTAATTTTTATAATTCAAGTAGTAATTATAACCGGATTTCATTTAAATTTAATTTAAGAGAAATGAATAGAAGAATCATCGACCAAGCAGGAAACGGAAGAGATAGCATTGTTGATAATATTGTTAAAACTAACTATAAAATAAATTATCGTTTTTTAAACGATGATGCTAGTTATGTTGGAATCGCAAATGATTATCAAAAAGTTTTAAAAAACAATGGGTTAACAAGCAAATATGATAAAACTGAGATAACAACAAATATTACTTATTTAATGAATGATGTAGAAGAAGCATTACTTGGTAACAAAAAGGTTAAAATGACTACTTTTAATAATGTTTTAAATATCTACCATGAACTAAACGAAGCGGGTCTAAAAAACCAAAATACTTTATTGTTAGGTTATGCAAAAGAAGGTGCTGGTGCAAGTTTAAGCACGATGAAACTTTTCGATAGTAAGAAAGCATTAAAAAATTTAAGTGATGAAGTCGGAAAGGATGACAATCAACTTTATTTTGTCCAAAATTATGTTTACGCGACTAATTTATCTAAACGAGTTAAAAATCGTGACATTGCCAAAAATGCTTCAAGATTACTGCTTCAAATTAGGGAACAAAGCTTAGCTTTTCAAAATTATTATAAAGTTATTGCTCCGAATGAAAGTTATCAAAAAGCCGTTAAAGACAGCAATTTTTTAAATAGTTATGAAATTGGTTTAGCTGAAGAAAGTATTGGCAACACCTTGTTTACTTATTACGATAAAAAGATTTATGATAAATCAGTTTCCAAAGATTATTATGAAAAAATTGCAGCTTTAAATAAAGAAACGCTTTTAAATACGCCTAATAGTTATTTATGGGACTATACAAACGGTTATTTGAATTTAAGTTTAGGTAATAACGCTTATCTTTATTACACTGATTTAGTGCCCTTTATTCCCATTTTACTACAAGGTATAATGCCAGTTTATTCGACATATTTAAATTTTAATGCAGTAGGTCAAACAAAATTACTAACGATGATTGATTTTAATATTTATCCACATTACATCATAACGAAAGAAGACACTAGCAAACTCAAATATACTAATAGCGCTAAATACTATTCAACAACTTACTCCGACTATAAAGAAGAAATAGTAGCGGTTTATCATTATTTAAACGAACCTCTTAAAAATATCATCAATGCTAATTTAATTAAACGTGATATTATCGAGGTTGGAATAGTTAAAAACACTTATAGCAATGGAGTGGTGATTTGCATCAATTACACTTCTAATGATGTTTTAGTTGACGATCTGTTAGTGAAGGCGTTAGATTATCGGGTGATTTTATGAAATTTCTAAATAAATACAAAAACTTCATTTTAAATATTATCTTATTACTAGTATTAATATTTTTAGCAATAAGAAACTTTTTAAACATCGATTATGAAGCCGGTATTTCTTATTTTGAATATTATGTTTTACATTGGGGAGGTTTCTTTTTAATTGCGATATTCATGTTAGTTTTTATATTACTAGAAGTTTTTAAAAAGAAGAAAGCTTCCTCTCTTTATTTTATTTATTATCTTTTATTAGTTATTCATTCTTTAATTGGCTGGTTTCGTTTAAATAGTAAACAATACCTAGCTTTTATTCAACTTTTTTTACCAATTATTATTTTATTTATAACAACCAAAGAAAACAAAGATTGGTGGTATTTATCAAAAACAAATTTGGTTTTAGAAAAACTTAAACTAAAACTTTTTAATAATTTTATAATAAAGGTAACTAATACGGAGTGGATTTTTTTTAAAAAACTTAAAATAAAAGTGACGAGAAAAAGAAGAGAAAATATCGTTGGTTATTTCTTTATTATGTTATGGTTGATTGGCTTATTAGTATTTATGTTATATCCAATCGTTTATTCTTTTTATTTATCTTTTACGAGCAGTTATTATCGTGCTTCAAAAGGGGTTGTGAGTTCTTTTGTAGGATTTGAAAACTATTTAAATATTATTAGAAATCAAACTTTGATGCCAAAATTTTCAAATTATTTTTTAAAGATGATTCTTTCGGTACCTTTAATTATCATTTTCGCTCTTATTATTGCTTTGTTAATTAATCAACCGTTAAAAGGAAAAGGAATATGGAGAACCATTTTCTTTTTACCAGTAATCATTTCTTCTGGACCTATTTTAGAAGAATTATCACTCCAAAGCGCAACCACTCTTCCTTCTTTAGAAAACTCACAAGCAATTGATTTTGTAGTTAATAATTTAGGACGCTGGATTAGCGATCCCCTTATAACGTTAATGAATAGTCTTTTATTGGTTTTATGGTATGCAGGAGTGCCGATTTTAATCTTTTTAGCTGGTTTGCAAAAAAATGATCCTGCCATTTATGAAGCAAGCAGTATCGATGGGGCGAGTCCTTGGGAAAGGTTTTGGAAAATTACTTTGCCGTCAATTAAACCGCTGATTACAGTAGCGATAGTATATGTGGTTGTAGCGATGAGTTTATATATTGAACCTGACTCTATTTTATTAGATGCCAAAGCACATATGCTTGGCGATGATACTTGGAGTTATGGTTATGGATATGCAGCCGCAATAAGTTGGATTTATTTTTTATTGATGATTATTATAATGGGGATTTATATTGTGATAATGAGTGTTAAAAGGAAAGAGGTGAAACGATGGGGCAAGTAAAAACAAATAGAAGAAGTAAATATAAAAAAATATTAATTGGAAACAATTTTTCTGATGGTCTAGTTTTCAAGTTTTTCATTATTATTTTGTTAATAAGTTTTAGTTACATTTATTTATACCCGATTCTTTTTATGTTTATTAACTCAATTAAATCATTGGATGATTTGCTAGATTCAGGAGTAAGATGGGTTCCTAATAAGTTTTATCTTGAAAACTATTTAAGAGCTTGGAAAGTTATTGAAATGCCAGTTAGTATTTTTGAGAGTATTTGGTATGTTTTGAAAGTAAGTTTGTTCGCTACAGCAACAAGCGCACTAGTTGGGTATGGATTTGCAACTTTCAATTTTCCTTTTAAAAGAATTTTATTTGCTTTAATGTTGATTGCTTTTATTTTACCACCGCAAGTTTTAATGGTGGCTTTAAATGGTATCTATTTAAAATTAGGTATTGTTGGGACTGAATATACGATGTTACTTCCAGCTATTTTTGGACAAGGATTAAATCAGTCGATTTTTATTTTACTTTTTTATCAGTTTTTTAGGCAAACCCCCAAAGTATTATTAGAACAAGCTGAAATTGATGGCGCTAGTCCATTTAAAGTTTTTACTTCAATTGCTTTACCCTCCGCTACGCCATCAGTTATAATAGTCTTTTTGTTTTCCTTTGTGTGGTATTGGAATGAAACATTTATGACTGGATTATATACTCAGACTTTACCAACTATACCACTAAAAATATCGCGATTTGTTTCTAGTTATGAAAGTTTATTTCCGCCAGGAACTGCCGGAAACGAACTGAATGAAGCGATAAAATTGGCCGGACAAATGTTGGGGATATTACCATTATTGATACTTTATTTTCTTTTACAAAAACAGTTTACAGAATCAATTGATAGAACAGGAATAGTAGGTGAATAAAATGAAAAAAATAATGATTTTTGTTTTCTCAGTTTTTTTAATAGCTCTCGTTTCGTGTGAGAATAACGAGGACAAATATTTAGTACCATTAGAAGGTGGAGCAGTTCCTAGACTAGACGATGGTTGGGTTTTAAAATGGGCGGATGAATTTGATGGCGAGGAATTAGATTTATCTAAATGGAATTATGAAATAAATGGTGATGGAGGAGGAAATAATGAACTCCAATATTATGTTGATACGAATGCAACGTTAGAAGATTCCATTTTAAAAATTACTGCAAAAAGAGAAGGTTACAAAGGAAAAAATTACACATCAAGTCGTATAACAACGAGATTTAAAGGTGATTTTTTATATGGGAGAATTCAAGTAAGAGCTAAAAATCCAATTGGTAGAGGAACTTGGCCAGCAATTTGGATGATGCCCTCTTTAGGTCAGTATGGCGGATGGCCTGGTAGCGGCGAGATTGATATTATGGAATATGTTGGATATGATCCAAATAAAATACACCATACAATTCACACCAAAAAATATAACCATAAACAGGGTACACAAGTTGGTAAAACTATTAACTACCCAACTTCTAATAGTGAATTTGTTTTATATGAACTTATTTGGAACCCAGGTGAAATGATTTGGTTTGTTGATGGAAAAGAAACTTTTAGAGTAATGTATAAACCAGAAATGAATTTAGACGTTCCTTATTATGAAGCATTTCCTTTTGATCAACCTTTCTTTATAATTCTTAATTTAGCCGTTGGCGGTGATTGGGGCGGAGTTCAAGGCGTTGACAATGAGATTTTCCCTGCTACTTTTGAAATTGATTATGTAAGATATTATCAAAGAGATTATTATCGTGTCGATAAAAAAGCTCCAGATAAAATTGAATTTATCGCACCAGCAAGATTGGCTAACACTATTTATTGGGAAAAGCCAGACGATGATTATGGGGTAAAGTATTATCAAGTCTATCTTGATGGAGAATATTACGATGACGCTAATATTAATCAATACACTTTTAGGAATTTAGCAAAAGGTAGTCATATTATTCAAATTGTTGCTGTTGATTTCACAGAAAAGAAATCGCCTAAAAGTATTAAGTTTCAATATGATAATTAAGGGATAGAAAATGAATAAAAATATTGATTACACTCAAATATTAAGCAAAGAAGTTGCTAATGAAGGAATTGTCTTATTAAAAAATAGCGATCTTCCTCTAAAAGGGAAAGTTAATGTTTTTGGAAGAATTCAGTTTAATTATTATAAAAGCGGCACTGGTTCAGGAGGGCTTGTAAATACAGATTATGTCTATAGTTTATATGATCTTCTTTCTGCTAGTAAAACCATAACAAT
>Ga0265294_10001324_pt1 | contig 33454 bp, 35 predicted proteins | sample MunlanPumphouse3_FD_192504 | JGI IMG/M metagenome (GOLD analysis project Ga0265294, IMG submission 192504) | Groundwater microbial communities from a municipal landfill in Southern Ontario, Canada - Pumphouse #3 | ecosystem: Environmental > Aquatic > Deep subsurface > Groundwater | place...
GGATGTAAATGCGACGGCATGCGACCTCATCGGGGCAGAAAGGGATGAGCTCGTTGGCCGTCCCTGCCGGGATATCATCTGTCCGGCGAAAGATGGGCTCTGCCCCGTGACTGATCTGGGGGAAACAGTTCATGAGTCTGAACGGATCCTTCTAACAGCAAATGGCGATCGAATCCCGGTTTTAAAGTCTGTGAGAGAGGTCGTGTATCTGGGCAGAAGATGTCTCATTGAGATGATCGTTGACCTCAGGAAGATAAAAGCGGCAGAACAGGCACTCAATGTCGCTGAACAACGCTACCGGATGATTTTTGAGACATCACCAGATGGAATCCTCATAACGGATAAGACGCACATCACTGAGGTAAATTCTGCGTTTGCAACAGCACTTGGTTATCTCCCGGAAGAAATGAAAGGACATTCGGTTCAGGATTTTGCTTTGGAATTTCAGGAAGACGGCGTAAGTTCATCTCACAGAAGGGATGATACCCTAAAGGATATTCTTAGTGGCAAACGAATAAGCATGAAGTGGGATGCCATTTCCCGCGATGGTCAGACGGTCCGTTTTGATATACGAGGGGCACTTTTAAGCTACCTTGGGCAGGAGATGGTAGTGCTTATCGGCCGTGATGTCACCGAGCTCCTTAACCTGAAACAACGTGAGCGGGAGGCAATGGATCAGATTGAGGAGAACCTTACAAATCTTGCCACGTTAAATGACCATATTAGAAACCCACTGATGATCATCAGCGCCTACACCGAGATGGACGCAACTGAGCATGCTGAAGTCGTGATGGAACAAATAAAGGAGATTGATGGTATCATCAACCGGCTGGACCGGGGATTTCTGGAATCCGAAAAGATTCGGGAATTCCTACGCAAACATCATGATCTGGACTCTAGTCCCCGCAATTGACTGAAGTCTCTCTGATTGCACCATTTTCTATGACGAAAAATCCTATCGTACAACACATGCAGGTACCAAACGAAGAGAAAGAGACTGAGGTATGCCAGATAATTCTTGCAGGCGGTTGTTTCTGGGGTATTGAGGCAGGGTTTTACAGGATACCCGGCATCCTAACTACGGTTGTTGGGTATACTGGAGGAATTGAGGAAGATCCGGATTATACGCAGGTCAGCACCGGGAAAACCGGGCATGTGGAAGCGGTTTGCATTGCCTATGACCCGGCTGTTATCACCCTGCCCGCTATTCTTAGCCGTTTTTTTAGTCTGTTTGACTCTACCGCAGAAGAGGTGACGGTTGGATTTGATGGTTCTCAGTATCGGTCAGCGATCTTTTGTTGTACCAAAGAGGATTGTCTGACGGTCCAGGCATTCATCCAGGAAATTGAAGCATCTGGGGAGTATGATAATCACATTCTGACTGCTGTGCTACCCGCAGGCACATTTTGGCCCGCTGAGGATTATTACCAACAGTATTACGAAAAAATAAGGGCACGGTATCAAAAGCCCCTGTTCTAAGAAATTAGAATTCTTATCATTCTTGCTTTTTTTAAATGCTTCACTATTAACAATTTATAGTGCACGCCGAGTAGGATATTCCCTCTGGGGCGGCAGGTTTTTTTTTTAAAAAGAGTCTGATGGTTGCTAGGGGTGATGAAAAATTATTATCCCAGTGCGGTATGTTGCTGATAATCCCCCGAGATGTGAAGACAATGGCCATTTCTATACAAAAATTCGTTGATATTCCCCTTGATTTCATCCTATCATATGACAGACGCAGATGTAGTTTTTTAAAAATCTCGGGTCTTCCAGGAGGAACTCGAGAACTCTCTTCTCTGGATGATCGATGATGACCGGGGAAAGAAATTTTGTTCATTCTTGTGGGTTATACCACAGAAGGGGTCATCTTTGAAACCATCACCCCTGGTTCCGCTTTCTATTTTAACTGAGAAAAGAATCTGTTCATATTCTATACTGAATTTAGTCTCAAGAAATGGGTGCGTCGAACCCCTCCAGTCATTATTTTTTCAGAAATGTCCCTGAGAGAACTTCCCGCGGATAGCGAGTGCCGCGAACCCGCATCTCCCATCGTTCGGTCTGTATTGATCCGTCCCATTTCTCATTTGAAAAGAGGGATTCAACCTCAGACGGGGTAAAATAGTGGGTCATCACACCATCTCCCCGGAGAAAACTATTCTCCCCGGCAGATTTGCCCTTACCACAGCGAAAATCTGCGACCGAGAATTCCCGAAAGAAGAGGATGCCACCGGGCACGAGAATCCGTTCGAGTTCTGCTGTGGCGCGAAGGCGATCAGATTCACTGAGTGCACCAATGATATGGACGGCAAGGACAGCGTTAAATGTGCCATCCCGGAAGGGGAGATCTCGGATATCCGCCTGAATAAAGCATGCGCCGGGTACGACATCTCTCGCAAGGTGGAGTGCAGATTCAGCGATATCACAGCCGGTTACGCTGCATCCGTTTCTGGTGAGGGTCGCAAGGGTCTTTCCGTTGCCGCATCCTGCTTCGAGCACCCTTGCGCCAGCGGGGAATGATGGTATTCCTGTTGCTTGCCCCTGCCAGAGTGCGCCTCTTTGGCGGTAATTATTCTCCCATGCATCCATTATTTCCTCAGCCTTCTCCATGAATCGCTCTGTTTTTTGATCACGGTTGCATCCTTTCGTGTTATATATACAGTTGTTCGAACCGCATATCTGTGCTGTGAAGGAAGTGTACTCTCAATCGTTCCACAGGTTTTTTTCCTTCCGACCCTTAAATAACAAATACTTATGCAAAAGGAGATAGAAATGACGGTTCGACCAGACGAACCGATCCAAGGTGGGAAAGATGGAGTGCGACAAGAAGACATGCTAAGGATTGCTTAATAGCTATTCTATCCGTTTGGGATATCCCTATCCGGGCGTGCGTTCTCGTGCGAAGCCCCGGTGACAAAGTGGAGTAGACAGGAACCTGACCTGTCCTACCCGCCAGGGAAAGGATGACATGGAGAAGCAAACGCTGAATCACAGTAAGAATCGTCATTTCAAACAGGCGAAAACAGGTTGATTACGCCTGACCAAAGGTAAGAGGTCAGATTACGTCGCATTCCATTACGATGTAATAAACGGACAAAGCACCTCCGGTTTATATGTGGCTCCTAAATCATCTGTATTATCTTATGCATGGAACTTGGTAAACTGTTAATTGCTCCACCCAAAATAGGGGGGTAAGAACCTCGTGAGAGGAACTAAAGGCATTGACAGCAGAGGATGTGGTAAAACGCGAAAGTTATGCTGTAATGGCATGAATAGGAGTTCAATATTTGCTCTAACCCCAAAGGGTGCAGACTTACCACAGGTATTTTACGGCAAAGAAAGGTGGCAAAGCTATGAATATACGAAATTCAATTGCGCGGAATCGCGAGAGTCGTATAAACTGTAAGGATACTGACCAGTGGGAGAATATCAACTGGAAAGAAGTATACAAACATGTGAATAGACTGCAAACCCGGATTGCAAAGGCAACACGAGAAAAGAAATGGAATTTAGTGAAAAGATTACAACATCTATTAACAAATTCATACTATGCCAAACTACTGGCAGTCAGAACGGTGACAAAAAACCGCGGTGCCCGTTCACCGGGTGTGGACGGAGTACTCTGGAAAACCCCAGAATCCAAACTTCAGGCAGCAACATCTTTGAGCGATAGACGTTACAAAGCAATGCCACTCAGAAGAATATACATCCCAAAACCAGGAAAGACAACAAAACGTCCAATTTCAATTCCAACAATGTACGACCGCGCGAAGCAAGCCTTATACAATCTGGGTTTACAACCAATTGCAGAAACACTTGCAGATAAGCGCTCATTCGGATTTCGGTTATATCGGAGTGCACAGGATGCAATACAATATGCCTTCCTTTGCCTTCACCACAAAAACTCATCCGAATGGATACTAGAAGGAGACATCAAAGGCTGTTTTGATAACATCTGTCACGAATGGCTACGCAGGAATATCCCAATGGATTCCTCAATCCTAAAGCAATTTCTGAAATCAGGCTATATCTTTGAAGATCAATTATTCCCTACTGACAGAGGCACACCCCAAGGAGGGCAGATATCTCCCACTCTTGCGAATATGACCCTTGATGGGATGGAATCTCTCATCATGGATGCATACCCGAAAATGAAAGTGCATTTTGTAAGATATGCAGATGATTTTCTGGTAACATGCCCTACGAAAGAAATTGCCGAAGAAATAAAGGAGCTCATTAAGAATTTCCTTAAAGAGAGGGGCCTCCTTCTCTCTGACACCAAGACGGTTATCACCCACATAAATAATGGAGTGAACTTTCTCGGATTTAATATAAGGAAGTATGATGGTACCCTCATAATTAAGCCTTCTAAAGAATCTATTTCAAAAGTGGTAAATAAAACCCGTGAATTGATTCACAAAGCGGCAGCCTGGAAACAGGAAAACCTCATTAAGGCTCTTAATAAAGTTATCATGGGATGGACAAATTACTTCAAAAGTGCAGTTGCATCTAAGACGTTCTCAAGTTTGGACCATGTACAATGGAACCAACTCTGGAGATGGGGTAAACGCCGGCATAATAACAAAGGGCGAAAATGGATCGCTCGGAAGTATTGGCATAGTGAAGGTAACAGAAACTGGATCTTTTCATCAGGAAAGCACAGACTAAGAAAATTCAGCGACACCAAAATCAGAAGGCATGTCATGGTAAAACTGGACGCAAATCCTTACCTTGACCGAAAATACTTCCTTGGGAGAATTGGAAAACTGAATATTAGTTCTGACATTCAACTAAAACTAACTTTTTTCTCATGGAACCGCCCGATTCAAGGGTTGTGAAATGCGCGAGCTGTATGCGTTGAAAAACGCACGTACAGTTCCTGGAAGGGGGGGAGATGGTAACATCTCCTTCCTATTCGACAGGGGCAGAGATATTCTCACAGACCTCCCTATGCGGGGTCTTGTTTATCATGCTGTGCTCTATCTGGGAATCATGCTGATTCTTTTCGCAGTGAATCTCAAAATAGCTCCGGAAACACTTTGGGTAGTATGGATTGCTGTTCTTTGGGGTATCCTGCTCATCTGGAATGCATGGTAGGTTTTTCGCCCGACGAGCAGAATTTAGATATAACAGGACTGTATCTCAACCACCTCGGCGGAGTCCTTTGCACAAGCATACTCCGTAAGGGGGTCATGATTCACCTCTAAAAACCGCATTCCCCAGCTGAATGCCGAGAGTATCTCTTCTGCCTGCTCTTTTTCACCCAGAATGGCAAGGGCTGCGGCAAATGCCTCGACCGAGTTGAGCATAAACGGCCGCCCGAAATGACCGGGGTTTGCCGCCACCAGAAACGGGAGTGCCCGGCGAAGAGGCCAGCGGGAAACCTGAATCTCTTCAAAGACCTCCCATGAACAGTCGAGAACTGTTAGGGATTTTGGTGACCGATCCCCGGGTGAGAGTGCCTGCGGTGCTTTTGGGTCAAGAATGAGGCTTGAGCGGGGTATTTTTTCCACCCGAGAAAAAACCTGCACGCATCCGCGACGCTCGAGTTTTTTGACTGAACATCGCCGAGGATCGCAGGAATTGTCACGGTAGGCAAAGAGGGGAATCATCCTTTATCTAATGGTTGTTTGCATAGTGAATAATCAATGTATGTACTCATGTGCCCCTGCATCGCGAAGCCCTCCTTCCGTGCGGTGGGGATAACAAACGATGCCGACCTCGAAGCATTCTTTCGGGCACAGGAGCGTTGCCGTGCGTTTGATATTGATATGGTGATGATGCCCTGTTCTGAGACCGAATATCTGGGCCCGGAACATCCGCCGGGGCCCTATATTGGTCGGCTTGACTCGCCTGCGTTTGCAGCTATTCTGGACCGTTCCGAAAAAATGGTTCGAGAGATTATCGCTGAGCGGGGCGCTCCTCTCTGCATCGTGGGGGTGGATTCGTCTCCGGTATGTGGGGTGAACCAGTGGTACCGGACTGATGAACGTCACTCTGGCAGGGGTGTCTTTCTCTCGCGGTTTCCTGAGATTCCTGCAATTGATGTCTATGACTTTGCCCGTTATCGGGTCTACCTTGCGGCCCCCCTTTTTTCAGAGGCCGAACGGGCATATAATCGCTCAGTTGCCGTTCTTCTCGGGCAGCATCTCTTTACGGTCCATCTGCCGCAGGAATGTGGGGATTCCTCTGCCTTACGATCCGCGGACCACACGAGGGCCATCTTTACGGAGAATCTTGCCGCCCTCGGTGAGTCAGATGTCGTGGTCGCTGTCATCGACGGGGCAGATGCGGATTCCGGTACGGCGTGGGAGATGGGGTATGCCTATGCACAGGGCATTCCGGTCATCGCTGTTCGCACCGATTTCCGGCAGGCAGGTATCACTGAACGGGTGAATCTGATGCTTGAGGTATCTGCCGTTGTCACAGACAGCGCCACGCATCTGCCCCGTCTTCTTTCTTCCCCCGTATCTGCCCGTGAAAAGGTGATGTGAATATTTAGGGCATGTAATGCCAATTAAACATTTTTTGGATTTTCTGGGTTTCTATGATAAGGATGTTCTTATGGGGTGAGGAGATCTTTTATGGAATGCCGTCCAAGAAGCGATCAATCCACGGAGGATTCAAAATGACGGAGAGTAAATTAACCAAAAAAGACAGCACTCGCAAAGCGTATATTGAACAGGCACGTGCCCGGCTGGCTGAGGTCAAGCGGCTGGATGGACGGAATTGTGATCTTTTGCTGCATGCATCAGATCCTATGCGGCGGGAAATGACATCCTGCAATGTGGATGTAGGAATGTATATCCGTCTCGCAGAGGTTGAGATTGATCTCCTTGAGCACGCTGATGAAAACGAATGGGGCTCACGGCGCAGAAGTGTGGACAGTGCCGTCGGGAAAGCGGTAGCCGAGTTGGAACGATCCAACGCCATTCTGAAGGTCCCGAAATAGTGCCTCGGATGATAGTAAATCCCGATTTATCGTTTCGGAATCCTATCTCCCACCCTTTTTTTGACTCTTCTCTGTGTTTAAATCTCTGCATGTTTTCCTGCCGTAATGACGGTTACATTTTCTGTTTTTCGATAAAGTTACTGAGGTCGCTTATTATTTAGATGATGATTCAGCTGTGTGATTGCGGCATAAATCCGTACCTATTTTAAAAGTATAATGGTCTGTGTTTTTTCCCTCTGAATCGGTGGGGCATGAAAACAGGAGTGTGCAGGAATCGTCTTGAGTATAGTGGATAATAAAAACGATCTCTTATCGGCCGTTCGTTAAAAATGCTTAAAAAATAGATTTCTGAGGTTTAAAGTCAGGGGCGCGGGGTGTGGGTATTGGTTTGTTATGGTACGTGTGTTGAGAGGTGTGTGTTTGTGTGTATGGTTTTGATCCGGTGCGCCCCCTTTCCCTAGTATCTCATGGTCTCCCTGGTGAGTGTATCCGTACCTTCTTAGATTTCCCTGGTCGAAGAAATCCGGATGCAGCCGCTGTGTATCTTTGGTGAAACCACTGCGGGGAGTGGTGTATTGGTTCCCAACTTGTGCCAGCTGGTACTAATATCATATTCGGGGCACTCGTATTTAAATATATTGTCTAATGCCTGGCATTGACGTGTGCGCCACTATGGTGCATTGGGTCGTGGCATTGGCTAATGCATTAACGATACCTATAATATATGGGCCGGAAAATGCTATTCATACATGCTCGGTGCCTTTCCTGAAGAATTAACCCGCATTTCTGAGGTTCTCAAGGAGAATCCCAAAGGTATGGCTGTCCGCGAAATCGCAGATGCCATTGGGATGAATCGGAACACGGTCTCGCGCTATCTGGACATGCTTCGTGTGGCAGGTCAGGTGGATATGAAGACCTATGGCAAGGCAAAGGTGTTCTATGTCTCACAACGAATGCCCATCTCTGCAATGATGAATTGTGCGGTTGATATGGTATTTGTCGTGGACCCATTGATTACCGTCGTCGAAGCAAACGACGCCATCTGCACCTTTTTGAAAGGGTGCCGGGATGATATCGTAGGCAGAAATATGCGGGATTCCGCACTTGTGGCTTTTGACCATCCCCTGATCGTAGGCCGCATCAATGATGCGATGGAAGGGAGAGGTTCAACAGATGAACTCCGGTATATGCGGATGGATGGTGAGCTCTACTTCCGGGTCAAGACGATTCCCACCGTTCTCAATTCCGGTCAGCCGGGAGTAGCTGTTGTCATGGAGGACATCACTGGAAAGAAGGTGGCAGAAGAAGCTCTCCGTGATAGTGAACTGAAGTTCCGTACCCTTGTTGAAGATATTAGTGATGCAATATGGATCATCGGGGAGGGCGAGACATTTTTCTACGTGAGTCCGCGCACAGAAGATATATTGGGATATCTGCCGGAAGATATGGAGGGAGAGTCGCTCTTCTCATTCATTCCTGAATCAAAGCACGTAGGGGTGAAGGCAGCCCTTGAGGTATGTCACACATCCCCTCGGGGAGGGTCTGTGATACCCATCTCTATGCGCCATAAAGATGGACATCTGGTTGATGTAGAGGTCAGTGCATCCCCCCAGTATGACCTTCTGGGAGATTTTACCGGGTACCGTGCGGTCTGCAGGAATGTGAGTGAACGGCGGGCACAGGAACGCAGACTTCGGCAGTGGAAGTCGTTTCTCTTTTCCATTGTTCAGAATATCCCTGCAAAGGTGATGGTTACAAATGCAACCGATCGGTCAATCGTGTTTGTGAATCAGTCATTTGAGGAGATGTTTGGCTTTTCCTCTGAAGATATGGCCGGTAAAAAATGCACCGCGTTTTTTACGCCGACTCTCTGCCGCACGCTCCTGTGCGGGGATGAAGAGGTTCTGCAGTCCGGGAAAGAGGTGGAATTACCCCGGGTTGTTGCAGATGTACCTGCTCTGGGGGAACGAACTCTCTGGGTCAAAAAGATACCCATACTCTCCGGTAAAGGCGATCTTCGGTATATACTGGGAATTTACCGGGATGTGACGGATACCGTCTGTAATGAACAGCGCATTCGTGCTGAACGGGATCAGGCACGTCAGTCACTCGATGCGGCGGGCGTATTAATTGCCGTTATTAGCCCGGAGGGGTTCATCCGGACGATGAACCGCCGGGGCAGTGAGATGCTCGGCTATTCGGCGGACGCCCTTATCGGCAGAAACTGGTTTGATACCGTTGTGCCGTCGCAATCCAGAGGAGTGGTGCGACAACGGTTTTTAGCCGTCCTCAAAACAGGAATTTTCCCTGCGGTGTCTGAGAATGGTTTCCTTCTTCGTGCTGACGGAACGCTGATCCCGGTAGCCTGGCAAAATGCCCTATTGCCGGGTGAGGACGGGGCTCCGGCAGGGGTAGTCACCTCTGCTGAAGCATTGCCTGATATGCCGTGAACGTATAGTGATCCTGTATCATAATTGCCTAACCATTTAGTATCTGGCCCGCAGTATACCCTATATGAGTTTCCTGCCGTTCTGGTCATGGGATAGGTATGGTCATTTTCTGCCATTTTTCTTTTCAGCCCTGATCATTTTGTCTTTGGTTTGTATGGGTCCTGTTTCAGCGAAAACAGACAGCGTTGATCTGGTGGAGACATCTTCTGTCTATCCCATGGGTGATACTATCACGTTTCAGGGCGAGACGAATCTCGCCCCCGGCACCATTCTTCTGATTACTGTAGAAGAGGCGGCATTCCTCCCCTCCGAAAAGGGGGATGAAAAAATATTCTCCGGAACCTCAGGGACCGTGGTGGTGCAGGCAGGGTCTCCTCCTTTCTGGTCATTCTCCTTTAATACTCTCGGATGGTCGGCGGGGAAGTATCAGTTCATTGTTGAAGTGCCGAAGACAGGAGTCACGCAGTCAGGGACATTCTCACTCGTTGCGGTTGAAAAGCTACCTGATGCGCCCGACCTGACACCACCGGCACCGACCTTTACGGATACATCACTACCCCCGCACTCATCCGCAACTGTTCCGTCACCTGCTACTGTGCCGCTCTCCCCCGCGGTCTGTATGGCGGGATTTGCCTGTATGTATCTCTTTCGAGCGAAACCCTCCTGAAATATGCTGAAAAACCGAGTCGTTTTGAGTGTGTAATATCGTTCTGGTAAAAAGGCAGGTATATCTGTTTGGGGCCGGGATCTTTAGCTGAACAAAAAGGAGAGGAAGTCTATGATTTTTTCACAGTCCGTTATTGATATGTTTAGTTCCAGTCTGGTGAGTATCATAGTATTAGCAAATATCACCTTTGCTATATCGGTGGTCTTTGTTGAACGAAAAAATCCATCTGTGGCCCTTTTGTGGGTTGCAGTGCTCTTTTTTCTGCCCATATTCGGGTTTCTTCTCTACCTCGTCTTTGGCCAGACAATATACAAGGGGCGAATATTCCAGCTAAAAGAAGCGGATGACCGTCTTAAAAAAGAGGTGATTGCACAGCACGAGAAGGATCTGAAGAGCATCCACATACCGCTCGAGGATAAGGCCGGAGATTATCTCAATATGATTGCGATGCTCCTTAGAAACGATCAGGCGGTTATTTCAGGCGACAATATGGTGGAGGTTTTCACCGATGGACATGCCAAGTTCGATGCCTTACTGGACGCAATTGACCATGCTACGGATTTCATTCACCTGCAGTATTACATCATCAGAAATGACGATCTCTCGCGGCAGATTGCTACCGCTCTTGCACGAAAAGCACGGGAAGGAGTGACCGTCCGGGTGCTGGGGGATGCCCTTGGCTGCCACGGTCTGCCGAAGGATTTCTTCCGGGAACTAACAGATGCTGGTGGCGAGGTTGCGTGGTTCTTCCGGGCAAAATATTTTCGCATCAATATGCGGATAAACTACCGCAACCACCGGAAGATTGCCATCATTGACGGCAAGACCGGTTTTATCGGCGGGTTTAACATTGGAGATGAATATCTGGGCAAAGGCCCCCTCGGAAACTGGCGTGACACCCATCTGCAGATCACCGGCAGTGCGGTTCATTCGTTGCAGGTTCGCTTTCTTATGGATTGGAACCATGCGGCCGGGACGGATCTGGGTTTTGAGAACTGGTTTTTCCCGCCCGCGGAAACACCCACCGGAACACTGGTTCAGGTAGTATCAAGCGGGCCGGATTCCCGCGGCGAGGCAATAAAAAAAGGCTACCTGAACCTTATCACCAATGCACGGGAGAGTGTCTGGATACAGACGCCGTATTTTATCCCGGATGGGAGCATCATGGACGCTCTGAAGATTGCCGCGGAGTCGGGGGTGGATGTGCGTATCATGTTCCCGTGCAAACCGGATCACCCGTTCGTTTATTGGGCGGGTTTTTCCTATCTCTGGGAACTGATGGACTCCGGGGTGCGGGTTTATACCTATGACGACGGTTTTCTTCATGCAAAAACGGTCACGGTCGATGGCATTGCGGCCTCTGTCGGGAGTGCCAACTGGGATATCCGAAGTTTTTCATTGAATTTTGAGGCGAACGCTTTCCTCTACGGTGGCGAGATCCCTCTCGCTCTCAAACAGATATTTCAAGACGACATCGCTTTCTGCACGGAGGTGACGCTGGATATGTACGGGCAGCGCACCCGTCTGGTGCGCTTCAAGGAGTCGTTTTCACGACTCTTCTCGGGGGTTTTGTGATTCTTCCCCAGAGTCACTTTTTTTAGTTTTGTCCCACTGCTGGTCCAAAAAATGTTTGACCCGCGGGATGTTCTGGTGGTAATGCACCGCGAGGGATGGCAAGGTGTATGGCAGATATTGTGGCAACATCGCAGATGCCATCACCCCTTTTTCAAGGATGTTTTTTTCGCGGCCCCAGACCGTGTTCGTCTTTCGAAGCACTGACTCGAGCAACTCTTCAGTTGTCTCTGCACAGGCACAGGTGAGTACATGGCCGAGGTCCGAGAGGATGTGTCCATCTGTTCCGCCGGTGCAGCACATCCCTCGCTGTTTAGCCACAGCTAACACCTTTTCATTGAGCGTTCGTGACATTCCTCCGCTTATCACTTCCAGACCGTCAAAGGCGTCGTACATCTGGGGAGAGAGATAGTTGAGGTCGATGCATTTACAGAGCCCTTTATTGAAGAGCAGGTAGCCAAAGGGGTGGGCCGCTACCATGACGCAGTTGTAGTCGTCTGCGATTCTGGCGATATCCGGGGTGGTGAGGGATGTTGCAAGACAGGGACTCGAACTCTTTGTATCTTTGATATGTTTCTCGTAGCATTCCGTGAGGTCTCTGACCGAAAAGAAGTAAAGGAGAATATGGGGGCCGTCCCAGGCACTAATCTCAATACCCGGGATGAGGAGGGCAGATGTATCTAATTGCTCAGCCTCGATAACGCCGGAAACAGCGTTGTGGTCGGTGATGGCAAGCCCGATGCCCTTCTGTTTTGCAAGCGCGAGCGCATCGCGTACGCGGGTGGGGGAGTCAGAGTGATTGGTGTGGAAGTGCATGTCCACGCCGGCAAGACCCTGCCGGTGGAGCGCTGCGATATCGGGTTCACCGAAGATGACCTCTGGAAAAATATTATGGTCACTCATGGTATTCAGATACCTTACTTTTTGCATGACCTTTTACTTACCTGTGGTGTCCTTGCTTCCATTGTGTTGATCTGCGACTGGTGAAATGGCTCGTTATTTTAATGAGTGAGTATATTCTGTGATCAATAATGTATATATATGTACAACAACCTACAGATATCACATGGAAACCAAGTATATTCTCGATGAGAATGATCTGCCGAGACAGTGGTATAATATTCAGGCAGACCTGCCGGTGCCCCTTTCGCCGTCCTATAATCCGCAGACAAAAAAGCCGATTGGCCCGGAGGATCTCGCCCCAATCTTTGCAAAAGAGCTCATCCAACAGGAGATGTCGACCAAACGCTTCATTGACATTCCGAATGAGGTGCGGGACATTCTCACTCTATGGAGACCATCTCCCCTCTATCGTGCCCGAAGGCTGGAGAAACTTTTAAAGACGCCGGCAAAGATCTTCTACAAATATGAAGGGGTCAGCCCCCCCGGATCGCATAAGGCGAACACGGCAATTGCCCAGGCATATTTCAATATGAAAGATGGCATTGAGCGGATTGCGACCGAGACCGGTGCCGGGCAGTGGGGTTCTTCCCTTGCCTTTGCAACTCAGTTCTTTGACATGGAATGCAAGGTCTACATGGTCCGGGGAAGTTATGATCAGAAACCCTACCGCAAGATGATGATGCAGTGCTGGGGGGCCGATTGTGTCTCCTCCCCGTCGCCGGATACCAATGCCGGACGCACCATACTGGAACGGGACCCGGATACCCCCGGTTCTCTTGGGATGGCGATCTCTGAAGCGGTCGAGGATGCAGTCTCTCATGAGAATACCAATTATTCCCTCGGGTCTGTGCTAAACCATGTCTGCCTGCACCAGTCGGTGATTGGTCTTGAGACACTGGAACAACTAAAGATGGCAGGTGAGGAGACCGCAGATTATGTCATTGGCTGTGCTGGTGGCGGTTCAAACTTTGCAGGGCTTGCATTTCCGTTCATCCGGGAAAAAATGGCCGGAAGAATGCCTGACTGCAGGATGATTGCCACCGAACCGGCGGCATGCCCGACACTCACTAAGGGCCTTTATGCGTATGACTACGGTGATGTGGCAGGGTATACGCCGATTATGCTGATGTACACCCTTGGTCATGGTTTTGTCCCACCCGCTATCCATTCAGGCGGACTGCGGTATCACGGCATGGCACCCCTTGTTTCCCTCCTGCACCACGAAGGAATGGTTGATTCGGTCTCATGCCACCAGAATGATGTATTTGCGGCAGCAGTTTCCTTCTGCCGCTCGGAAGGTATTATTGTGGCGCCCGAGTCTGCCCATGCCATCAAAACGGTGATTGATGTGGCAGCAGAGTGCACCCGGAAGAATGATGCGAAGACGATTGTCTTTAACTGTTCCGGCCACGGTCACTTTGATCTGGCCTCGTATGCGGCCTACTTCGCCGGTGGTCTCCCTGACTATGAATATCCCGCAGAGCTTATTGCCGCTTCACTTAAGGATCTGCCGAAAATTGCCTGATGCTGATAGGATTTTTAGTAAACCCCATCGCCGGTATGGGCGGTGCGGTTGGGCTGAAAGGGACAGACGGGGCTTTAACGGAGGCGATGTTGCGGGGGGCAGTACCCGTTGCACCTGTTCGTGCCCGCTTGCTACTCTCCCTGATTACGCCGGGCGTTCATACCTTTCTCACCGCAGGTGGTTCGATGGGAGAGGCACTGCTCGCTGAGGCAGGTCTTTTGGCGGAGACGGTGTTTGTTCCGGAGGGAGTAGAGACCACCGGAAAGGACACCCGGCAGGCCTGCCGAGCGTTTGCGGACCGGGGGTGTGGATTGATCCTATTCTGTGGGGGAGACGGGACAGCCCGTGATGTCTTTTCCGTTGTCGGTGACACGATACCAATCCTCGGCGTGCCCTCCGGGGTAAAGATGTATTCGGGTATCTTTGCTGCTACCCCTGTTGGGGCGGCTGAATGTGTGAACCGGCTCTCAGAGGCAGTGATGACGGATGCAGAGGTGATGGATATCGATGAGGCGGCCTACCGAAACAACCGTCTTGCGGTAACACTTGTCGGGATCGCCCGGTCCCCTGCCCTTATCGGACACCTCCCTTCTTCCAAATGGGCGACGGACGCGAGACATGAAGGTCGTTCACAGAAAGAGATTGCCCGGTTCATTACGGATATCATGCGAAGGGATACCCTGTACCTGATCGGTGCCGGAAGCACCACGGCAACGGTTATCGAGGCATTGGGGGAAGAGGGCACTCTGCTCGGTATTGATGCAGTTTTTGACGGGGATATCATTGCTCGTGACCTGAACGAAGAGGGTATCCTTGAGCTTCTGGATCAATATCCTCGGGTGCAGGCAGTCGTATCAATCATCGGTGCACAGGGGTTTGTGCTGGGCAGGGGGACACAGCAGTTCACGCCTGCGGTGATTGAGCGGATAGGGCCGGAGAATTTTATTATCATTGCAACCGAGGCAAAACTCTTTCGCACTCCTTCACTCTACCTTGATACGGGAAATCAGGATCTAAACAGCCGGTTCCCTGATTCACTGCAGGTGATATGTGGGTATGCGATGGCCCGCCGCATGCCCCTGAATCGCTGAAAGGTGGCAAACCAACTGATGGACTGGTTTTATTAAGGGGCCCCGGGACAACAGGTGCTCACCATTTTAGACGGCGGCATGCCTCAGAATTAAAAAAAGCGCATTTTTGATCGGAGTTGTGGAACAAATTCCTAATCGGACTTCTCTCCCGTGAGAGGCCGGGGATCATCAGGATCACTATCTGCGAGCGGGAAATCTTTGGTACAGGGTCCATCTTTCGGCTGGATATTCCCGTGATTTTCATCCACACGGACAAAAGCCCACATAATTGTTTTTGGAGTTATTCCTGAAAGTCTATTACTTCCGGCTCCAGAGTCTCTAGGTCGACGATGATGGCACGGGCCGGTGTCGGCATAATGTTCATCTGTTTCTGAAACGCGGTCTGTGATTGCCAGGTGCCAGCATTGATGGCAAGCACCCCTCGGTATTTGGTGATGCCTGAGATGTGCACATGGCCGGTATGGAAGATCTCGGGGATGGGGTCAATCACGAGCCGGTCCTCCCGTGAGGCGTAGATGGGAGTGCGCTCCCCATAGGTGCAGGTGAGATGGCGGCGTTTGAGCATCTCAACCATCACTTCATCCACGCGGGTGTATGATGCGCCAGGGAGAAGGCCGATCATATCATCAAAGGACTTTCCGTGGTACATCAGAACGGAAACGCCCTGCAGTTTCACGACGGCGGGATTTTCCACCATAATAACATTATCCGGGAGGTTCTCACAGAACTGGGGGGGGAGAGCAGGTTGAGGTTCAGCGGCCCGGACGGCATCGTGGTTGCCGGGAGAGACAACGATCTGGATATGGGAGGGGAGTCTACGGAGCATGTCACCGAATGCGGCATATTGGCCGTAAATGTTCTGGATGGTGAGTTCGTTCTCCTGATCCGGGTAGATACCAATGCCGTCCACTACATCACCTGCTATCAAAAGGTAGCCGATATCCGGCTGTTCGTGGAGCCATGCAGAAAACTTCTCCCATGCATCGCCCAGAAAGGTGTCAGAGCCGACGTGCACATCTGAGATGAATACCGCTTTCCCCGGCGTTTTACTCCGGAAAGGTGCATTATTGAGGGGAATATCCGGCCGTGCGAGTGAGTTTGCAAAAAAGATGTTGCCATCGCTTGAAAGCTGGCCGGTAACCGCGATCACCTCGTCCGGGATGAGGCGTTCTGCCTCTGCAAACTCATCACGGTCTTTATTGAAGAGTATATTGATCATGCCGGTGGGATCCTCCAGCATTGCCATACGGTGCCCTTTAACGGTGTTCCTGACTTCCATCACCATGCCGATGAGGACGATCTCCATATTGTAGTATCGACTGTTTTTTGCAATTCCTCCGATGGGCATGGCACCAGCGTAGGTCTTTCTCATCCGCAGGATAGAAGAGAGGCGGTTGTAACGGTCCCGGAAATAGTGGATGAAGTCCCGATAGTCGACCCCATTATTTTCATGAGAACTTGCCCCGTAGATGACATCAACGGGTGCTTCAGTAAGAAACCGCATTCCGTCCCGTTCTCGGGTAAATCCCGGGATGTGTTCCATCATCACGACGGTTGCATACGGCGGCACAGTATCTGCAATGACAGAGATGAGTGAGAGGTCATCCTGTTCGGCGATATATGAGACCACATCAGGGTGAACCTGCAGCCCGCGGTCCAAAAACCCGAGCACGATCTCCTGTGGACGCTGCATGATATAAGATTGGGGCTCAGGAGGTAAAAATCCATATGAACGAGCAGGACTCCCCTCACCATTTATATGGTCAGATAAGTTATTGCAATATATATGAAGGAGATGCGGGAGAATTTTGAGGGTGGGGATACAGCTACATCCGATTTTGATGTTAAAGAGCACAAGAAAAGTAAAGTTCGTGATAATCGTCGGCTATTGGGGGTTTTACCTGGGATTGGATTAATTATTGAGGATTACTATTATCCTTTTTTTTTTCAGAATAACCAAACCCAATAACGAATCCAATTCAGCTCAATCCAATTATTAGGTCTTCTTTCCCATCTTTTCCAGATAGCTATCGCTCTACGTTCTCTGTTTTTGAATCGTCATCAACTGATGGAGGTTATAACAAAATGCAGAAAATGTATTCTTCACCCTTGCTCTTCCAAGTTCAGTCACTCTCATTGTTCCTGACCGAAATACTGTTTTGATAACAGCAAACGGTCTTTCTCCTTTTGATCGTTTTCGAGTGATTCTTTCGTTACGTATTTTATCCCGAATACCAATTGGGTGGTCTCTTGCCCCTCTTTTCATAGTGGCATTGTACCCTTTGCATTTCGCGCCCTGATATCCTCGGTCACGATAAACAACCTCTCCCGTTTCAGACAGATCAACCTGGCTGTCATGAACCGATGCAGTTGTCGTCGTTATCCTTCGTATCAGATCATAGTCACGATCCATAATTGCATGGAGTTTGTATCCAAAATGCGATTTTCCGTCTTTTTTTGTCCAAGTTTCATCTTTGCTTCTTCTCGTCTTTGCCTCATCTCCCCGCGGTGTGTCGGAAGAAGCATGGCCTGGATCTGATTGAATAAAGGTTGCATCCTGAATCATACCTTGCTTGATCGTAAGCCCTTTAGCATCCAGCTGACGCTGGAGTTCATTCCAGATCGCGGTATCTGTTCCGGATTCGGATATTCTTTCACGGAAGAGCCAGATTGTAGATCGGTCGGGTATTTTTTCGGGTAATCCAAGGAACTGCCTGAAGGATATTCGGTCATTTGCTTGTCGCTCAAGTTCGGGATCAGACAGGCCATGCCATTGCTGCAGAATAAGCATTTTGATCATGAGGATTTCATCCAGATTCGGACGACCACCTTTATCGGTTTTATTTGAATACGGGTCTCCGAGAATTGGGCGAAATTGTTCCCAGTCGATTAGTTTCTCGATTTCACCTAATTTATCGCCCAGCTCAGCAATACGTGCGTATTCAGACTTAATTGCAAAATTAAAGAAAGTGCTCATCAATTAAAGATCGATCTGGTTAAATAAAGTACTTTTGGTAAAATGGGGTTTATAGAAATTCTCTATGGTATATTGCTGTTCTGACCACATCATCTAAATAGGTATTTCTATGTAGACGATTTGGTCTGAAGAGGTATATATGAAGGAATGAAATGGATCTCTGGTGGATCTGATGCTGCCTGAAAATGGGGGGGACTGGTCTGACTGCGGTAAATAGCTAGAGAGGTAAAAAAATGAAAATAAGGAAAGACATGCGGGCATTGAGCCTGCTTATGGTTCTAGCGCTTATCGGGGCGATTTTCGTTCCGGTGGTGAGTGCAACTGAAGCTGTAGTGATTAACGAACCTGAAAATACTATGACAAAGCAAGAACTTGATAATATTTATGCAACTTTAATTGCTGACATTAAATCATGCGATATCGATACAGATCTGGAAAAAAAGCTAGTAAAGTCCTTAAATGATATTCGGAATAATAAATTATCAGATACTGAAAAATTAAACGTCCTTATTGAAGTTTCGGAAATCCTTCTGAGTTCGAATTCAGACGAAGTGAGCACCAGATGGTCTGGATATACCTATGGTAGGTCAGCACCCCATAACGACATGGCGAAAATAGCCGGACAAAAAAAGGGTCTGAGTTCAGCAGCATGTAATATTCTTTACGAAAATGCCGCCATTCCCGATACGTGGAGTTATTCCTATAATCATTATGCCGTAACAGGCGCACCAAATGAGGCCGAAAACTATGCAAATACAGCAAGAAGCTATCTCAATGACGGCAACCCTTCGAATGACGATATTGGTTACACCAATTTAGCATACTCTCTGCATTTTATGACGGATATGTCAGAACCTTTCCATTACTCAGTAATTGATCTCTCAAATCATGCTGAGTATGAAACGTATACTCTTGATAATTGGGAAAGTGGCAAGGATTATCTCAGCGATGTCGAACTCAACTGGTATTACTACTATGTAACCGATGTTAGCGATAGTGCCAGTAGTCTCGCATCAGCTTCACACCAGTACCTGGACTATATCCGTAGCACTATGGATCAGTATAGTAATTGGGGTGATGACCCTACTCTCATCCAGTACACAAGAGAATGTTTTGTCTATGGTGCAAAGTATAACATTGGTCTTGTGGATTATGTTACCCGATAGTAATCGTACAGAGGATTGGAGACACAATGGAATCAAAAAATATAACCAAAATACTTCTTGTGGTGGCGGTGGTTACCGCGGCATTTGTGGTACTGTTGCCCCTGTTCGGAGCTGCCTGGATAAACTCAATCCCGGGTGTTTACGAGTATAAAATCTCAACAGAGGGCCTTTCCCAGTATCAGGGTGGATTAATTACCGATATTATTGTGCCAATGCCTATGAGAGATGGAAGTCTGGTGTTTTCAGAAGAAGAACTCCAAAACCAACAGTTTGGCAACTGGAAATCGGTAATTGTGGTCACCCCTCATGGCAAAATGCTGGCATTCCAGTCAACTGATGGGGATCTTACCGATATTGACGCAGATTTCTTTAAGAAATTTGATCCTGGGGAGCTCGCGGTAACCGACATCCGTGATGAATCTCTTTCTCCGCTCATTCGTGAGAACTCAGATGAGTCAAAGGAGTGGAACTCCGGAACAGAGAACAGATCAGAATATGTGTCGATAATCTTCCTCCCGGAAGATCTCGTACCACTGAATGCAAATGCAACGGATATTGTTGTTAATCTTGAATTAACGATATCAGAGGGACTCAATCATTCCATTCTGGGGGATACATTTAGGGTAACCATTCTTGAGCGTATTCCGCCTGAAATCCGCGGAGAGATCCCGGTAAACGCTCATATCACACAACATCTGGACGGAAACTGGGTCCCACTGAATGGATGATGATAACATCCGCCCCCCGTTTTCCTCAGCCCATCGGGCACATGTATGCCCTCATGCTCTTCCGGCAGAATCATCGAAACATGTCAGGCCATTTAGACGATTTGGTCTGAAGAGATATGTATGAAGGAGTGAAATGGATCTCTGGTGGATCTGATTTTTCCTGAAACTGGGGGTGGACTGGTCTGCCGCGGCAAAAAGTAAAGAGGTAAAAAAATGAAATTAAGGAAAGACATGCGGGCCTTGAGCCTGCTACTGGTAATTGCCCTTGTCGGGGCAATTTTCGTTCCGGTTGTGAGTGCGGTTGAAGATTTGAGTCAATTAAAAAGCACAATTACTCAATCAACGAGCGCTCCCACTCCAACAACATTAAATGCAGGCATTGATGAAGACACATGGTATCGAGAAGCGCTTTTAGAGTATAGATATTTACTGAATTCATCATATTCTGAATTAGATGAAAGCGATAAATTAATTACTCTGATTGATCAGGTTCTAAGCAAAAAATCAATTTCATATGAAGATTTTTATGACGTATATCAAATCGTATATCCTTATATAAATCCTGATGTCCAAGACGAAAGGTGGGGTAGTATACATGGAGATATGGCTTATGATGCTGGAAATTATTGGGGATTAAGTAGTTCTCAAAAAGATATACTCAGAAACAGTGCAACAGATCCAGATCATGAATTTATAGATGGGCCTGATTGGGGACCTGTTAATTCATTTGATCATTATAGATTAATCCCTATATGGAATGCTCCTGATGTATGTGAGAAATTGGCACTTGAAGCTATAGATTATATCAATAATAACAATGACGCTGAAGGATATGAAAAATTATCTCACTCTTTGCATTTTATGAGTGACATGGGAGTGCCATACCATGATTTACCAACGGAGCTACTTCGCCATGCTGATTATGAGGTGTATGTCCAAAGTAATTGGGATTCGGACCACAATTATGAATCAATAATGAATAATTTTGGCTCTTATTATTACATCACAGATGTTCAAAGTAGTGCTTACAATTTAAATGCAGTGACTTCCGGGTATAAATCATATATTTCAGACGCAATGGGTTCTCCCGGTTGGGGTGACGATCCAACAGTCGTAAGTTATACGGAAAACTGTATTGGATATACCACAGGGTATAATAGAGGACTTGTTAAGTATGTTATGGATAGAACATAATCCAACAACAACTTAACCAATTTTTTGGGGATTATTATGCAGTTTGATGGTTTTATTTCAAAAGCAAAAGGAATGAGCCCGGGTAGGGTTTTATTACTATCAATAATAGTATTCAATAGTTTAATTTTAGCACTTTTTTTGGCATCAGGGCCAGTATATTTGTTATTTAAACATTTTGAAATGCTTTCCTTCGTAAATGTATATACCGCAGCTTTAATCGTATCTATTTTGATAGCAGCATCTGCAATCACACTATTATCCTTAAAATTAGTTGATCACAACTGGGGGGTGGTAGTTATTGGAATTCATATAGTGCTTTTCGGATTATTTGGTTCGCTATTTGTCGGCATGTTAAATCATGATATTAGTAATTCAACTTCCCCGGGAGATGCATTTTATTTTGTCTCAATTTCAGGGCTTGAAGATAAGAGTGGATCATTAATTAACGAATTTGTCGTTCCTCTGCCCATGTTAAACAATGAGCCTCTTATCCCCCTGGATGAATTAAATAATAAAAAATTTGGAGAATGGAATACGGTTGTAATAGGTTTTCAAAACAGTACTCAAAAAATGCTTGCAATTCAACATATAGGACCTAATCTGACAGAGATCGAAGATGAGATTAGTTTTTACTATAGATTTAATGACCAAATAAAAATCGATGCACAAAATACCGTTTACCTGTCTTCCCTGACAACCAATTTGGATGATATATTGGTTTTTATAGGGAATAAAGAAGAATCCGGGCGATATTATTATCAATCTGAGATCTTTGTGCCGGATAATCTTAAATCTGTAAACGATACTGACAGCATGATTAATATTAAAGTACTCTTAAAAGTGGACACCGGAGAATCATGGTTTGACAGGGGTTCATCAGAGTACATCTACTCAATAAATGAGAGCGTGAATATCAATAATTCCGGAAGAATCCCGGTGACAGTAGATGTAGGAGTAAATGAGCTGTATGAATTATATTATGACTTCTATTGAGCTGACATTCGACAGTAAATCCACAAATCCCACATTATTTTGACCAAAATATCGTTATGTGGGCGAGTGAATAATATTATAAATGGCTTTAAATCCAAATTTGTTTCCTCATTTATACAATAATGTTGATAAAGAATCAATAATGGAGATAAACTTCACAAAAGAAACTCCAATTGAAAATTATGTTACAAATCTGGCCCACCATGGTATTGTGTTCGCTGCTTATGACAAATTGGGAATTGGGGAAATAATTGACAGATAAATCCCTATTCGACTACATTTCGACAGTCAGGAAAAATGGGAAGTCAGTCTATGAGGTATTGAAAAGGTTGGCCGAAGGTAATCCATTCACTGTTCAATACCTCATGGCTGAATAGTTACTGTACCGATAGGTGTCAATAAGTCCATTTTGTTTAGGGTGATGGACTGCCAAATTTAATATTTCCTACCATTTTTGGATAGGATACAATATCAAAACAAAAACTGTGGGTTTTTATTGCAGAATCAATTCCTTCATTTTTTTGAATACCTTTTTCGTTGTTGTCGGGATTGTAGTATTATGCCTTATAAATGCGGTCAAAAACCCGGGCGAGGCAGGTACGTCTGTTGGAAGTGCGGCGAGGATGTCCGCCTCAATCACAGCACCGACACGCTTCCCCGTGTAGAAGGTGTGCGAACGGTGAATTCATAAAAGGGTGATTGGCCCTTCTTCATTCTGTTAACTTTTATTCGATCCACTTTCCGCAAGAGCCATCATCATCCCTGGATCAAACCGGAGCACCACCTCCCACGTATTCCCCCCCTGTCCGGCGGAGTTCGTAGGTACAAAAAATTCCGTCGTCTCTTCGGGGAAATAATGATGGTAATTCTTCTCTTCCTCTATTGTTACCAGATTGCCGGAACGGAGTTTATCAATATGCCATGAGATTGTGGGGCCAGATACCTTTGCATATTCAGAGAGATCCTTTCGCGTGCAGCCGGGATGCGCAGTGATGTAATCAAAAATGTCACGGGTAGTCTTTCCTTGCAGAACAGATCTGGCGAGCTGGTATTCCGAACTGTAGTTACCGTGATTTTCAAAGTAATGTCGTTGTTTCGTTGTTTTTCGGGAAACGATGAACCCCTCCCGTTCCAGAATTTCAAGATGGTGCCTCAGGGAACTGCGTTTAATTCCGGTTACCGTCTCTATTTCAGTTGGTGTTATGCCGGTATTTTTCTGTATTTCCTCATATATTTTTGTTCTCCGTTCATTCTCAAAAATATTTTTCTTCTGAACCTGCCGAATGCCGAGAAAAGCACCGGATAGTATTGCGAGGAGATTTGCGAAGGGTATCAGAATCGGGAGATTTTGATCAATAAATGAGACGATATGAAATTTCAGCGGAAGCTCCCACCATTCGAGAACATATACCACATCTTCTCGCGTAAGATCCGGCGGGCCTTCGCTTGGTGTAACAATAATATTTGAGTTTATTGAAGCCTGATTGGCATAGGCAATGATTACAATACATACGATTGCAATGATTACCCCCTTCAGATCCATGATACTTCATATTAAAATAGAGGTATTTAGTTTGTTGGTATTACAGTAATGTGTACCTGACAGATGATCCAACAACCTCCCTCCCATATACCTTGATCTTCCAGTCACCCATGGGAAGAAAGCCTGAGGATGGTTTTATGTCAATGTCAATCACGCCGTCCTTTACCGAACTATATTACAGGTCGGTGTAGTGTCCGACAAAGTTGTCACCCGGTTTATATACGTACAGTTCAAGATCTCCAAAGTGTTCATCCCAGGTCAATATAATGTCAATCTTTGACATAAAGGGCCAAAAGTATCTCGAATGGACAATCATCTCTCCTTGGGTGATCTGATTTATTACTCTTAAACCTGAAAGATCAAGATTATACTCGTCAACCAAAGGTATAACAATAATATCCCCCGCCTCAACTTTCTCCATTACATCGCCTGCTGCCGCAGGCACAATGACCAGTGCCGCAAGGAGAAAAACGGTCAGTAAAAATGATATTTTTCCGGCCATGATAATGTGATTATATTTTATGATATGTTGCTGTTCTGGCCGCATCATCTAAATAGGTATTTCTATGTAGACGATTTGGTCTGAAGAGGTATATATGAAGGAATGAAATGGATCTCTGGTGGATCTGATGCTACCTGAAAATGGCGGTGGACTGGTCTGCCGCGGCAAAAAGTAAAGAGGTAGAAAATGAAAATGAAACCAGGAATAAGAGCAATTTCTGTGCTCTTGGCGGTGCTGCTGGTGAGTGTGGTGATGGTGCCGGTGAGTGCACAAGGTGAATCAAAGAGCTGGATCGATACGTTTGATCAATGGGCGGGGCAGAGAGATATGTCCCGGTACAATCCGGTTGTTGAGATCCCACAAAGAGAATTGATCGATGAAAAAAGTGCTCAATCATATCCCGGGTTAATCCTTCTGGATCCAAAGAGAGGGATGGAATTTAATCAAACCGATGTGAAAGTAACTCCACTTTCGCATGAGAAGATCTCTTTGACCATAATCAGGGAGGAAAAGGACCCCGGGATCAAAGAGTTAGTTCCCGATGTCGGAATGACGCAAGCAACAATTTCCTGGTAATGGACCCAGGATACTTCGGTTGATCAGAAGATCACCATTCATAATTATGGTTCTTCTGCAGCGAGCGGACAGGTTATCTTTTGGTCGATAGAGGATGGATATGGGTATAGTGCACCTTTTTCAGATCTCGCACCGGGAGCAGACCTCACAGTGACAATTCCATTCCAGATCATCGCGCAGTATAGTTCCGTCGGAGTGAAACCGATAGCGGTTGAGATCAGAGTCGCTCCCACTGATATCACAACATGGGCGGCAAGAATGCCCATCGACGCCATAGAGAAGTACAATAATGATGCAACGCATATCCCGGATCCCGATAGCGGAGAAAATCTCGAAACAAGTGACCTGTACCATTTCCCGTTCAGCGAGGGATACAGGGTATTATCCGAAGCAGCACAGGCGGTCGACGATACGAACGATCCTTACCAGTCTGCATATCAGACAATGCAGTATGTCAATGAAGCTATGGAGTATAACAATGAAACAATATATCTCCACTACATAATCTCCGATCTGTACACTCTTGATCACCCCGTTGATGGAAAATATCAGGGTGTCTGCGATGAGTATGCAACCCTGTATACCGCATTTACCCGGGCGCTGGGTATCCCGACACGCTTCCTGGCATTTACCATGGAAGAAACGGCTACCGGTAATATATCTGGACATGGCATTGCTGAGTCGTGGGATGGAAATGCCTGGATTCACTCTGATCCGACATGGAGTTCGTTTGACAATCCACAGATTTATCGGACGGCAGGACATATCCACATCAATATTACCCACTTCGATGATGCCGATGACTCCTATTACACTCAGGATCCGGAAGATCCGACTGGCGATGGCATTCTCAGGTATGAAGATTTCAGAACACAGGTTCTCCTCGGAGAGGTTCCGAGGTATAATTAATCCATTTTTATGTCGAAAGGTGCTGCTCTTCTGATGCTCGGACTATTCATTGCGATGTTTGTCTGCAGTATTTCTGCTGGTGCGATACAGGGACCCCTTCCCGGCCAGGGGAACCAGACATCGATTTTGTATGGAGTTCACCCGAATGCGCAGAAAAATGAGACTATCACCTCGTTTTTAGCTGAACATGGTGAGATCACATGGTATGAGAGTGGTTACAATCGCACGCATGAGACTGTGTACATCACGCCAGTGAACACGTGCAGAGAACGGCTTGTCTACGTGAACAGGGAGGGTGCCGACGAGCGCAACAATGAGCCGTCTATCGCATTTGTAAGAATTATCAGGCGTGGCGAGACGCTGCCAATAGAACCGGTAGATCCGTTTGCAGACCTTTTTCAACAGTATCCGGCACTCGGAGAGAATGAAGATCTCCGGTCGTACATCGATAATCACTCCCCGGATCGCTATAAGGAACTCGAAACCAGGTCTTTGCAGCCGGTGATATACTTCATCGACGACACGGGGGTGTTTACGGAATACATCGTTGTCCTTGAGAAAGGAAGGATTGTCTCCAGCACGTATCTGTCAGAGGATAAATGTATGATCAACAGGACCGAAGCTATCAGGCAGGCTCTTTTTGATCAGCCTGAACATGCTCGTATCCAAAGCACCCTGTTAAAGATCCATGACGATGGCGTCTACTGGGAATTTGCGATTCTCAAGGGTCCGATAATGGATATCATATCTATTCCAGCAGGCATGAAACCTGACCATTCACCCGGAAGAGCACCGGGGTTCGGGGTGTTGATCGCTTCCTGTGGCATTATCACCGGTCTGATGGTATCCAGGAAAGAACGGTGAGATAATTCAGATGCCCAATGTTATCTTACCGGCCCTGGAGTTGATGTTGTATCAAATCCTTCAGAAGTAAATCATATACAGAGAATTTCCATAAACCCTGGATATATTACTCCAAAAGACCTCATCGGCACTGACGGTCTGGCCCTTGGATGGGGCGAGCGCCTCTTTTCATATTATCGGGAGATATCAAAAGAATGTACCATCATCTGATCCCACCTCCCCTGCTCCGGACTGACATTTCCTGAACCTTCTGAGGGTTTCCTTTATATTCAGTAGATAACTGAATATTCGTCGAACAAACTAATGAGGATTTCTATAAACCCATAAAATGTGCCATCAACATATAAATGGTTTATATTAGGTAGTATCACAATCTGATGTTAATCGAAATACTCTACGGTATATTGCTGCTCTGGCCACATCATCTAAATAGGTATTTCTATGTAGACGATTTGGTCTGAAGAGGTATATATGAAGGAATGAAATGGATCTCTGGTGGATCTGATGCTGCCTGAAAATGGGGGGGACTGGTCTGGCTGCGGTAAATAGCTAGAGAGGTAAAAAATGAAAATAAGGAAAGACATGCGGGCATTGAGCCTGCTTATGGTTCTAGCGCTTATCGGGGCGATTTTCGTTCCGGCGGTTAGTGCTGATGAGAGATCTGTAGATTTAACCTCAAAAGTTACTATTGTTGACTCTCCAAAAATAAAATTGATTGAAAACAGTCGTACATCTTCTATTGCACAAGTAGGTGATATACTCGTCACTTTAAAGTCAAACACAGAACATTCTAAATCAACAATAGTTATTGAAGATCTCAAGACAAAAGAAAAACAAATCTTGGATTTTAAAACTATTTACGATTCGGGAAAATACACCACAGAAATTTATATTGATGGAAAAGAGACACAGACATTCGTTACTGAATATGATCCTTTTGAACCAGGTATAACAGGACAATTTATTACTGATAAAGATATCAGTGAGAAATCAGGCAGCTACGCATTTACCCGAGCATCACATTATTACTGGGACGATGTATACTTTGCGACAGGATTTGGAATCAAGTATCCTCATCCTGATTATTTGACCTACGGAGCACAGGCATGGGATAGTTTTTATATTAGCGGCGATCAGCTCAATCACCGTCACATGTCAGACTCTGAATCCGCAACAACAGCAGCTGCGGCGCCAGTGGTAGCAGGAGCTATAGTTGCTTCATATATCGGAGGTTTTGCAGGAGCCATTGCAGGAGCAGCGTTAGGGCTTGTTCTCACTGGATCAAGCAGTGCGCTCCTGTTGGATGAAGAAGGATGTATCTGGTTTTGGGAATCAAAAGAATGGGGTCTGACAGTTATTCCAGTTCCTCCATTTATTCAGAACGTTCCGAAATATTTCAGAATTGCTTCATATACTTTATGGGATGGTATAAACCTTGGAAACCCTCAAACTAATCAATTAATTTTTTGAGTGTGACAGTTATGGAAAAACATTCAAGAACCTTTGGAATATTAATTGGTGTTCTTTTTTATTTCTTCTTTATTTCGATAATTTACCTTATTGAATTGCTGTTGTCGGTTAGTATTTTAAATCTCAAAAATCCGGCAATGCATTGGCTCTTTCTTGGAACGGTTCCTGTATTCATTGGCTTTGGATTATATATCTTTAAGGATTGCAAATTATGGGAGCTCAAAAGTTCCATTTTTGGATTTGTGGTATGGTTTTTCATAATTCTCGTTTTGCAATCCATACAGTTCCAGATCAGCAATTATAGCTATTATACAACTCTGGCAGGATTCATTTTGATGCTTGTTTTTTATTTTCTTTTCAAAAGTTACCAATCAGAAACTTCATAAATACTTTTTTTGGTCTATTCCGGACTGAATAGCCACTTCCCGGATGGCTATTATAATCGCAAAATGGATTGTAAAAAGAGAGGAATACAACAGAATATCGATGTAGATATCATACTGAAAAAAACCTCAGACCAATCTGGATATGTCCTCCCACTCTTCAATAATTGATGTCATGGATATGCCACATGTATACCCTCATGCTCTTCCGACAGAATCATCAAAACCGGTCAATCCATTTAGACGATTCGGTCTGAAGAGGTATATATGAAGGAATGAAATGGATCTCTAGTGGATCTGATTTTTCCTGAAACTGGGGGTGGACTGGTCTGCCTGCGGTAAAAAGTAAAGAGATGATACAATGAAAATAAAAAGAAGAGCGTGGGCACTTTCCGTACTCCTGGCAGTGATGCTGGTGAGTGTGGTGATGGTGCCGGTGAGTGCAGAAACACAAAGAGATGCAGGCATTGATTTTGAACAGTATACCATTCCTGAACTGAAAGAGGACAGATCGCTTGAAACGATTGCTATCTCCGGGATGTTAAGTCCAGATGTTGAACAGGGCAAGACGGAACTGGGTACGTACGGGATACCGTTTGGTTCGATCATCGTCCATACAGCGGAAGGAACGACCCAGATATTCGATCAAAATGGTAAACAGCTGCTTTCTATCAACGACGAACTGTCGGAAAAAACCCCCACGCCCGCCGGTGTTGAAAAACCTTGTACGAAAGTGCATCAGCTCCCGAATGACTCAAGATTATATCACCACGGAAATGAAATCTATGTCCTTGATCCCGCAGGAAAGCTTATCCTTATTATCATAGATGAGGTCGTTAGTTCTGATCAAAAAAATGGAACTACTACGAGATGGATTGGAAATGATTGGATAGAGTCAGCAGAAGATTATTTGAATTATATTACGGAAAATGTTGCATATTGGAGTGTTCCTACCAGTCCTCCCTCTATTGCGTCAAACGAAATGATATACCTGTTCAACAGCATCACAGGGGTTTCAGGTTCCAAGAAGTACATTCTCCAACCGGTCCTTTGTTATTACGGTGCCAATCAGAGATGGGAAGGGCAGGCATGGGCATGTGACGTCTACGGGGACGACAACTTCGTAGGCCCCCTCTTTAACACAGTAACCGGAAATACGATGAAAGGACGTGTCTACTGGTCCAGCAGTCTCCAAATCTGGTCTATCACGCTCTATGACATGACAACCGGACAGTACAGTTCAGTTTCGACAAACTGTATCGTGCCTCAGAGCAACAGCAGAGTCGCACTTGCACTTGAAGGCTGGAATATTGAAGACAACACCGATGTGCCAGGGGATACGCTCTTCTACGATATTGTGTCTAAGAGCTATGGAACACCCATGAGTGTCGACCTTGATTCATGGTATTCGACCTCAATTCCCTACGAAATCATGCGGTATTGCTGGGTGGAATTTATCCAAAACCCAACGCAGGTTCAGCTCAATACCTACAATTGACGGAGGTATGATGAAAACAATAATCCCCATTTTTTGTGTTCTATCTCTCTTGGTGATCGGATCTGGATGCACGGGTTTCAAAGATTCTCCCGTGAACATTTCGGCGAACGAAACACCTGCCATTATCCTGCACTACGAAAATGAAAACATTTCAGTTCCCGTCAATGTCTCGCAGATCGAGGTCAGGGACCCATATTACTTCACGAAAAATATCACATCGGTTATAGCCATTCTTTTTAATGATCCGCGTACGGGGATCCTGCTCGCAAACGGTTGGAACATCAGCTCGGTTGTCGGGGCAACGGACGAACACGACCCGAACAGAACACACACTAAGGTGGAATTCGAAAAAGAGGGGTTGTCATTTTTTATTGGGGTAGATGAAACCGCGAATAGGACGCTTGAAGGACGCTGTGGTGCAAAACAGTGGGTTACAGAGCCAATTTCCGGACCACTTCCCGAGGATTACCACCAGTGGAAATACTATGACGAGGACTCCACAATGATGTATTATGTGATTGATCATAAAAATGAGAGAATAGTTATGCTCTATAACAAAACAACGATCTTCTTCCTTTACCCCTCGTATGCAACCATAAACTTCGAGGGGCTGAATGATTGAATTCTACCCCCATATGAGAGGGCACAGTATAATACATCAAATATACTACCATAAGCTGTAACTTTGGTTACAATCACCTAAGAAGACGGTCCGCTACGGCGATCAAATTTTCCCCTATTTTCGTTGGGATAATGTATGTATTTGACAATTGAAGATTTGCCCTCAAAATTTCACAAAATCTCCCGAATATGCCGTCATTTAACGAACTACCATACAGGTCAGTGTTACGTCCGAGAAAGGTGCCATCCGGCATATAAAGAGTTTATTCAAGACCCGAAGTGTTCATCCCTGACCAATCTAACATGAATTTTTGACGTAAAGGGCCAAACGTATTTCGAATGAACGATCGTCTCCCACTTGACGGTCTGATTTTGTGCTATTGAACCTGAAAGATCAGGATTGTGCTTGTCAACCGAAGATATGACAATAATATCACCCGTCTCAACTTTCTCCATTACATCGCCTAGACGATTTGGTCTGAAGAGATATGTATGAAGAAGTTTAATTCACCTCTAATGAATATAATTATTCATAAGATGGAAAGCAGACTGGTCTACCCGCGGTAAAAAATATAGAGGTAATAAAATGGAACCGAGAAAAAACATGCTGGCGCTGAGCCTGCTAGTGATAATAGCTCTTGTCGGGGCGATTTTCGTTCTGGGTATTAGTGCGGGGTCTATACATAATGCAAATAATGATTCTGAGGGAAACGGCATAAAATCTACAATAATCACTTTTGAAGGGATTTCAGAGACATTTACAGATGTCCCTGAAGAATCTGTTTTGAATATTCCAACAAATATTAAAAAATATGATCTGCTTACTTTTGATATTGCAAAAATGCAAGATGCATTAGCATGCGGTCGGCAAATTCCCGTTTGGATTGAAGGCATTTCATATACAATGAACCTTGGTGAGATTGGTGTTAATGATCCTGATGTCGAATCTCAGACGCATTCTTATGTTGGTAATCTTGAGAACACAAAAAATAGTGAAATCGTTCTTACAATCAGTGAACGTGTCATCATTGGAAGAATTACTATTGGTAATATCGATTATGTAATTGAAAGTACACCAGTAGAATCACAATCAGGAAAAATAGTTCATTATGTACATTCTTCAAACGATGTTACCGAAGAAGGGGGATATTTGTTTGGAGTTCAAGATTATCTTGCCCATGCATAATGTATCAAGAATATATCAGACAAGAAATGTGGTTGCATCATATGCATGAAAAATAGTTTAGCTTTAGGTGTACATTATGGAAAAAAACACTAAAATAATCTGTGGGGCAGTAATAATCGCAGCTATAATATTCCTATTTTTGATTGCAACGAACAGCATATCAATAATAAGTTCATCTGAAGAGAAGGTGGCATCAAATTTCCTTGATCTGTATAACATCAGCGCAGGTGAGCAAAAATACCGTTTCAATGCTAATGTTACGAGAGAAGAACTGGTAACTGATGGGTATGAAATAATAACCATAAATGATACATATATCGAGGAATATCCTGCTCTGAGCCGTGCATTTCAGGATGGTTATTCTATGATATATAGTGAAGACCGTAAGAGTATGTTCCGTTTTCAGAATGTAATATTAGAATACGAGGATAATTTCTATCACGTTTTAATTGGTTACGCTTAACCAAATACAACGAAATCTGCAGATCACAGAATTCTGTGATCCGTTGGGACAATTTCTTGATATATTTGAAGCTTCATATCTGAATTCAGTAATCAGCTAAATTCCCGCCAAAACAAAATCAAAACTCACTTCAACATTTTTATATTTTCAAATGGAGGCTTTTAATACGGGGTATTAAGACAACAACCATAATGATGAAGGTATGAATAATTCATGGCCTTCTGGTATCACAGTAAACACGGGGCATATTGAGGCATTATTATGAATAAAAAAATAAGCTATTCTTTCCTTATTCTTTCTGTAATGGTCATATCAGTCGTTATCTTAGGCACAGCGTTATTAAATTCAAATCTGTTTGAGACGAATGGTAATTCTGGGTTATCAAATAATAATCCACCCGCGGGTAGCGACTTTTTCCGGATATATATCGATACCCTAAATCCGGAGTATACCGTTGGTGATGAATTTGTTGTATCCGGGAATACGACACTTGGAAAAGGAGAGGAAATACGGATTCTTTTTTTTAGGGATACGTTTATTTCCGGACTTAAAGAGAGACCTAAAAAGAACTCAATCGAGGTGATAACGAACGTTTTATCCGACGAATCGGGAAACAAAAGTTGGTCTGCGGTTATAAACACAACCGGATTCTGGCAGGGAGAATATACCATCACCGCTTCCAGCAAAAATGACTGGAAGATTAATTCGAGCCAAAATATTGTATTGAGAGAGTTCTCCGGTTCAGAGGATGAATACCAAGATGCCTTTGCTCCCGGCGTTTTTATCAAGAAATACGGCAATTTTTCGCAGGAAGGCTATAATTCAAGAGTTATGTTAGACGCCATTAACATGTCAAATTCAGAGCTTTCAGAGTATATGGGTCTGGACGGCCCTCTTGTTGGATATGGGCTATCACATAAAGAACACATTGAGGTCTGGTGGAACAAAGATACGGAAGTGAATGAATCTACCATGGATCTGATTTATTCTGTCTGGAACAAAAACGGGAAATTGGCCGGTATAGATGACATTCCGGTTGTTTTTACACGGAGTTCTAAATTTAAGGGAGACTGAGCGACTATTTGGGGAAGGAACAACCCTCCCCGTTCCCGTTTTGTTAGAATTTTCAGATAGCACTTCAACTCAAACTCCCTTTTCCACACGTTCAAGTATTGTTACCGGCAAATAGATACAAACGGTATTTTCGCAGATACGCACTATCAC
>Ga0265294_10001325_pt1 | contig 33452 bp, 30 predicted proteins | sample MunlanPumphouse3_FD_192504 | JGI IMG/M metagenome (GOLD analysis project Ga0265294, IMG submission 192504) | Groundwater microbial communities from a municipal landfill in Southern Ontario, Canada - Pumphouse #3 | ecosystem: Environmental > Aquatic > Deep subsurface > Groundwater | place...
TAGTGTACACTAAAAATTAAATCATAATTGAACATGGCTATACAACACCTGCGTATAAAGACTATTTACGGTACAAATGAGAACGCTGTTAGATATTGATAGCAATCTGTACCTATTTGCTTGATGATATCGCAAAAAAGGAGCTAGATATTTCAATATGCTTATGCATTTTTACTCAAACTTTGTTTCTTACCTTGTTTAAAAAACGGATATAAGAGAACTATTTAATGAAAATATTAATTTAACAAATTTGTTCGATTATCCTATCCACCCACTAGGGGAAAGTTAAATCAGATAGTAGTGAAATTACTTAGTTGGTCCTTATAAAAGGTTTAAAGTATTGGTTATTAGTGAAATGAAGCTATAAGACACTTATTTAATTTGGAGAAAAACACTATCTTTGCACGGCAACAAAGCATCATCAAAAATGGTCTTGTCAGACACTACTGTTTAAGAAAATAATGTAACCTATGCTACAGACTCCAAACAATATAAAAGAGCGATAGACGATGTAACCCTTGTAAGCAAACGAGAGGGTTATTCACAGATACAACGATATACAGATATACACGAATAAGCAAACAGCTTTTACGAGACAACTATTTGATAGAAATCATCCTAGACAGAAGAAAAAGTCCAAGAATGCAATCCGCAGCCTGCGTACGATAGGGTCTCGGGTAGTGTGGGAGCTCGAGAGAAATATGGATAAAATAAAAAGAACTCAATATCTAAAAAAGTTGAATTTGTATCCTAAAATATTGACCCAAGGAAAGATAGGCAAAAAGACAAAAATAAGATATACAGTTTACACAAACGTTACACTGCATGCATAGCCAAAGGAAAAGCCGCCAAGCCGTATGAGTATGGGAACAAAGTATGTTTAATGGTTAACTCTAAATCCCTTGTTATCTTAGCTATAAAATCTTATTAGGGCAATCCACACGACAGTAATACTATTAACCCATTACTAGAACAGATGTGAGCAAATGAAATAAAACTACCAGAGGAGGTGGTTTACAATCGTGGTGGCAGAGGACAAAAGGAAATATGCGGAGTGAAAATATCCCCTTCGTGAAAACCAAGAAGATATGACACTCCTTACGAAAAACGATGTAAACAGGAGAAGTTTTGATGCTGAGCTGCAATAGAACCAATAATAGGACACTTGAAATTTCAGTTCAGGATGGGCAAAATTACCTCAATCGCAATCAATCACTGCAAATAAACGCATCCCTGAGCGCTGTAGCGTGGAACTTGAAGAAACTAATGAAGCAATTAATAGAAAACGGGAAGAAACGAATTATTGCTTTCTTGCAAAATCTCATATTCTTCCAAAATATTAACTTAAAAATAGCTTTGTAAGGAGCGACTAATTATTTTTTTTAATAGGCACTAATAATATAAGCATGAAAAACAATAATTTATATGTTCTTCTTTTATCTATAATATTTATATTTCAATCTTGTATTCTAGATGATCAGTTAATTATTCCAGAAAATTCAATAGTCTTTACTAAGGAAAAAACGATTCTAAAAGAAAAACTTCTAATCAGTTATTTCTCATCTAAAAATAATTACATTTTATTTTTTTCTGATTCTGAGTGTTCTTTTTGTGAATTAGAACTTAATGACCTACAATTGTTTTTAAAAAAACATCCAGAACTAAGTCCAATCCTAGTATTAAATACCTCATTTCCAGAGATATATATATTAAATGCAATGAAAAATAGTATTTTTTTACCCACAGTTCTCTATAAAAATTTTGATATGATTGTGCAAAATAACCTATCTCCTAATACGAAGTATATAATTGTTGATAATGAATTAAATATTTTATGTAAAAGCAAAGCAGCGTATAATAAGAGAAAAAGGTATTAAAGAATTGAAATATTAAATTTTAATATTACATTCTTGGTATGTCGGGCATGGTATTAAGCTAACAGGATGCAAGTTCCTGTATGTGCCGAGTTGATAGGAAACATTAGCGATTGGCAAGGGTGTTGTGGGTGACCGCAAATCTGAAAGAAGCCATTAGCAAAACTGACGTTTTGACGCACAGAAATCTGATACTAGGCTCACTGGAGAGGGTAACCGAGCAATGGATTGGGAACGCCCAAAATTCAACCGTAACTCCAGGGAGTATATCAGGCAGAACGCAGTGAAAGTTTAGTATCTTATCCCGAGAGCTCTTGCAAGATGCACCAATAGTGCAGCATATGCAGTGATGTATATTTATATTTTGCAAGAAGTCAGCAGAGGACATAGTACTCAAGGTAGGAACAACTAAGAGGAAGGTCTGAATTTTTTAATTAAGGAGCAGTTATTTCAAAATTTGTTTTATGGAGCGACAGCAATTCAGAGAATACCAACAAGACCTCTTTACCAAAAGAGGAGAGGATTCTTTGATGTAGTCCACCACGATCGCTTAATGTACAAGCTATCTAAAACCATTAGCGATAAAGCGCTACTGGGTTTGATACGCAAGTACCTCCAAAGTGGAGTCATGGTAGATGGTGTAATAAGCCAACGCATTGAAGGCACTCCACAGGGTAGTCCACTGTCTCCATTGTTATCTAATAAAGTATTAGATGAGTTGGACAAAGAGTTGGAGAGCAGGGGACACAAATTTGTTCGATATGCAGATGATTGCAACATTTATGTACGCAGCCAAGAAGCAGGCGAGAGCATGCACGGTGGTGTGAGAGGGCGGGGGAGTAATCCCCCTACCTACTCGATTTGTGCTTTTGAGTTACTTAACTAATGTGATAGGTGCAATTATACTATCACAGCTTTGGACCCAGGTTTAGGAGATTTTACAACCAGTATTCTAGCAATTGAGTCTGTCTCATTATATAGTGAGTGAACTATGTTTTTTGGGCTTTCTACTAATGAGTCTTTCTCTACCTCTATTTTCTCTTCTCCTACTAGAACGCTGGGGTTCCCTTCTAAAATATAGAAGAAGACATCAACCGGAGTGATATGAGGCTTTAGTGATTGCCCTGGCATAAGAGTTATGTGCATAACTTGCGCATTATCATGGTCATAAATATTCTTAACTTCAACTTTGTGTGGAGTCTCTTTATTTTGACTCTCTGCAACTTTCGTAATTTTCATGTTTTTTATTTTTATAGTTAATCTATACTAACAATAACATCTCTTAACTCCATTTTGTTGTGATTTAATAAAAAAAATTAAAAAACGAGAAAATTGTGAACTAATGTTCATAAAATGGTTATATTTGCAAGAGAAATAAATTCAATTTAATTGTGATGATAAAAATAGCAGTACCTACCAAGGGTAACATGGTAGAGAGTCACTTTGGACATTGTGAAACTTATACAATTTTCACAACAGATAAAGATTGTAAAATAGCAGAAACTGAGCCACTTTCTGTTACTGGAGGGGGTGGATGTAAAAGCGATATTGCCCCAGTATTAAAATCTAAAGGTGTCTCTGTTATGTTGGCAGGAGGCATGGGAGAGGGAGCTATCTCTGTTTTTGAAAATGAGAATATTGAGGTAGTAAGAGGTTGCTCTGGCAATATTACAGATGTTGTTCTCTCTTATCTAAAAGGAGAAATTACAGATTCGGGTGTTATTTGCACCGAACAAGGTTCTCAGCATGGAAAAGGTAAAGGCCATTCAGAAGGAGAGCATTCTTGCAAACATTAATAATAATAAGGGGTTATTATATTAACAAGTAAAAAGCCAGAAAATAATTTTTCTGGCTTTTTCAATTTTAAGTTAATTAAAGAATGTGTTAACTTTTTTTTGTTTCACTATTTGTATTAGTTTCACTATTAGTGATAGGGGAAACTTTGGAGTCTGGATTTTCTTCTAACTTAGGCTTTAGTGTCTCTGGCTTTGGCTTTGGTGTTTCTTTCCATTTTCTCACATTAAATGCATTCATCCCTTTAGGCCCTCTCTCTACTTCGAACTCTACAATATTATTCTCTACAATCTCTTCTAAAAGACCGTTTACGTGAACGAAAAACTTCTCTACAGAGTCTAACTCTTTTATAAAGCCGAACCCTTTAGATTCATTGAAAAACTCAACTCGGCCTTTACGCAAAGTAGGTACATCTTCTTTCTCTTTTTTGGGTATTGAAACCTCAATATTTTCTGCTTTAACTTTTTTCTTTTTTGTTGGATCTGGTGGAGTGTCTGAAATTACTCCGTATTCATCTACGAAAGCAATCATGTTATCTAACCCACCTCCTGAAGAATTAGCTTTGCGCTCCTCTTTTCTCTTCTGCTTTTCCAGCCTTTTGCTTAATCTTTTTTTCTCTTTCTCTCTTTTGTTGAATGTAATTTGTGATTTTGCCATATGTTAGTATAAATAAATTTAAGGAATGCTCTCTTTGAGCAGCCTTTAGCGATAATGAGAATATCTATTCCTGATATTATTGAGGTAGTAAATGAACAACCTCTCTCATACAAAGGTAATAAATAATTAGTTATATTTGTTATTATTACAGAATCATATTATTTAACAACACAATAAATTCTTTTTATGAAAAACATTTTCATTTTGTCGGCAGCTATATTGCTTTCATTACTAACCTGTTCAACAAGTGCTATAGCAGAGAATGAAGCTAGGTTACTTCGTTTTCCAAATATTAGCGGAGATAAGATTGTTTTTTCTTATGCGGGCGATTTATATATTACTAGTAATAATGGAGGTGTTGCTAGAAAGCTAACATCGCACAAAGGGTATGAAATGTTTGCTAAATTTTCTCCAGATGGAACAAAGATAGCGTTTACAGGGCAATACGATGGAAACACAGAGGTTTTTGTTATGCCCTCTAGTGGTGGAGAGCCCAAAAGGATTACTTTTACAGCAACTTTAGAGAGAGACGATGTTGGAGACCGTATGGGCCCTAATAATATTGTTATGGGTTGGACCCCAGATGGAAAAAATATTTTATATAGAACTAGATCCTATACTTTTAATGATTTTACAGGACAGCTTATGACTGTTCCTGTAGAAGGAGGTATTTCTGTGCCAGTTCCTCTTAAAAATGGTGGTTTTGCTGCCTTTTCTCCAGATGGTAAAAAGCTTGCATATAATTATATATTCAGAGAGTTTCGTTCATGGAAAAGATATACTGGAGGGATGGCCGATGATATCCGTATTTTTGATTTTAAAACAAAATTGTCTGAAAAAATAACAGACAATATAAATCAAAACATTGCTCCTATGTGGTCTAAAGATGGTAAGTCTGTTTTTTACATCTCTGATAGAGATGGCTATATGAATCTTTATGGCTGGAATAGTGAGACAAAAGAGACTGAACAGCTCACACACTACAGAGATTATGACATTAAGTTCCCATCATCTGGAAATAATGGAATCATAGTGTATGAACATGGTGGCTATATAATTATGTTTGATACAGAAGAGAAAAAAGAGGAGCGAGTTAAAATATATATTAATAATGATGCTGCTTATTCTAGACCAGAGTGGAAAGAGCTTTCAAAAAGCATTAAGTCTTTCTCTATCTCTCCAAATGGAGAGAGGTTGTTAACAACTGCTAGAGGAGATATTTTTAGTGTTCCATCAAATAAAGGAATCACGTACAATGTTACAAGTTCTTCTAATGCAAATGATAAAGGTGCAGATTGGGCTCCAGATGGGAGTGGTTTTGCCTATATCTCCGATAAAGGAGGTGAGTTCAACCTTTACTTTAGAGACAATAACGGTAGTGAAAAGCAACTTACAGACATTAAAGGTTATATATTTGGATTTGAGTGGAGTCCAGATTCAAAGAAGATTCTTTGGAGTGAAAAATTAAATACTTTAAACCTACTAGATATAGAATCTGGCGAAAATAGGGTTATAGAGAAGTCTGCAATAAGCCCAATAAATGATTATAACTGGTCTCCAGATAGCCGTTTTATAGTTTATACTCGCCCCCAAGAGTATGTCTCTATTGTAACGTTATACGATACCGAAGAAGATAAAAAAATTGATATAACAGATAGCTGGTATAGCTCAAGGTCTGGTAATTTTAGCAAAGATGGAAAGTATCTACTATTTGCTTCTGATAGGAGTTTTACACCAATTTACAGTAGAACAGAGTGGAACCATGTGTATTCAAGTATGAGTAAAATATATTTGCTTCCAATAAAAGAGGGTGCCCAGATTCCATTTGCCATTAAAAATGATACTGTTGCTTTAGTTTCACCCGCAAACTCTAAAGAGAAGAAGGGTAAAGAAGATGAGGTTAAATATAACTTTGAGGATGTAGAGTCTAGAATTATTGAACTTCCAGTATCGGCTTCGTGGTACGGAAATTTACACATGATAGGTAATAATGTTTATTACGGTTCAAGAAGAGGGAGTTCAATGTATAACATAGAGTCTTTAAAGCAGGTGAACTTGGGAGCTACTGTAATTTTTAGTCATGGTTATAAGAAAGCTATGGCAATCTCTGGTAGAAAGATGCAAGTTATAGAAATTCCAAAATCTCCTATAACTATAAAGGATGCCATTTCATTTGAACATGTTAAAAAAGTAGTTAATTATAAAGAGGAGTGGCTTCAAATATATGACGAGACCTGGCGTCAAATGCGAGATTTTTTCTATGCTAAAAATATGCATGGAGTAGATTGGAGTGAAATATATAAGAAGTATAGAGTGCTGGTTCCACATGTTGGCCACCGTTCAGACTTGACTTATATTTTAGGAGAAATGATTGGAGAACTTAATGTAGGGCATGCATATTCTCAAAATGGAGAGAAGCCCGAACCAGTAAAAGTTAAAACGGGACTATTAGGTGCTAGATATAGAAAAGACAAATCTGGGTTTTTTGAAATAGTAAAAATTTTAGAAGGAGCTAATTGGAGCAAGGGACTGCGCTCTCCTTTAACAATGCCTGAGTCTCTGGTAAAAGAGGGGGAGTTTATTGTCTCTATAAATGGAATTTCTGTTGTAAATTTTTTAGATGTTTCTGAATTGTTAGTGGGTACTGCTGAATCTATTATTGAGCTAGAAATAAAATCTTCTCTTTCAGATAAAAATAGCAGAAAAGTATTAGTGGAGCCTCTTTCAGACGAGTCTCAGTTAATTTACTATAATTGGGTGCAAAGTAATATTAAAAAAGTTTCTGAGGCTACTAATGGAGAGGTTGGCTATATTCATATACCAGATATGGGAGTAACAGGGTTAAATGAGTTTGTTAAGCACTATTACCCACAACTTGGCAAAAAGGCCTTAATAATTGACAATAGAGGTAATGGAGGAGGTAATGTATCTCCTATGATTATTGAGAGGCTACAACGTACTGTTAATATGTTTACAATGCATACAAATAAGAGAGAGGGCTCCTTAAATCCTGTGGGAACATTTGATGGTCCTAAAGTTTTACTTGTAAATGAATATTCAGCTTCTGATGGAGACCTTTTCCCATATAGATTTAGACTTAATAATTTAGGAACTATAGTTGGAAAACGTACTTGGGGTGGAGTAGTAGGTTATAGTGGATCTATACCTGTTGTAGATGGAGGGTCTATTGTTACTCCATCTTATGCACCATTTGCAGTAGATGGAAGTGGTTGGATTATTGAGGGCACAGGGGTAGCTCCAGATATTGAAATAGAAAACGACCCTTACAAAGAGTTTAAAGGAATAGATGAGCAGTTAGATAAAGCAATAGAGATTGTTAAAGAGAAGATAAAGAGCTATCAATATAAACCAGCAACTATTCCAGAGTTTCCAAATAAGAGCGTTCTAAAATAAGTAGGAGTTAGTTTAATTTGATGTTAAAACCATACTACAGCCAAGGATGTTGTTGAGCATTTTATTCTATAACCCGAATACTTATCATGACTTATCCAGTACTATAATTTGCTCCGGGCTGTAGTATTGTTTTAATTGTTTTAATTATTGGTTTAGCAAATATATAGTATAAAAACATAGATAAGAATAGAGATAGAAGCTGTTTTGTTTTGTTTCGCTTTTTATATGATTAACTATTTGATAGCTATTTTTTTAATAAAGATACGTTTCAGTTTGTTTCAGGAGTCAACCTCGATATTGCCCTCTGGATTTTTGAATTTCCTTGTGATTTTGCCTTTTATTGTTCGAATACTAGATTGTGAGCTGTTCAAAAAGTGGGCTATTTGAACATTGGAATATCCTACTTCATTTAAAGCATATACTAGCTTTTCAAAATCGGTGAGTGAGTCTAGATTCTGGGAAGCTCCAAAAATATGATCAAATTCAGGGTGGTTTGCAATATCTGTTATAGAGGCTCTAGATGCGATATTTGCAATATCTACTATTTTATTTAAGCTATAGTATATCTCTTTTGAAACTTTTCTAGATCTTGCAGCCTCTTGAGATACATTTTCTATTAGTTGTGGTAAAATAGATGAGTTAGTTTTATAGATTTCAGATATAATCCAGTTACTGTTATACTCCTTTCTAAGAGCATTTAGCTCTTTTTTAAGATTATAAGTTTTATGGTTGTTTCTCCTATAGTTGAAAAAGTAGGAGAGTGAGACTATAATAGATAAAGCAATAAAAATAAATAAGATATTTAGAGTAACAGCTCTCTGAGCTTGGATTAAGTTATTCTCTCTCTTTTGCTCTTCAAAATTAAATTTAGTTTTAAACTCCTGATCTCTTTGCTGAATAAGCCTAGCAAAAGAGAAGATATATGTTAAATGCGCAGTTTTATAAAGCTCAGAGGCTTTTTTGTACTCTCCCTTTTCGTAGAGAATGTCTGCTAAATATCTATAGTAAAAGTGACTACCTTGTGCAGATGAATCCGATATTGATTGGACAGCAGCTTTTGCATAGTGGAGAGAGCTATCTGCCATATTTAATTTTTTGAATGTAAGAGAAAGTTGGTAATATGTATGGGGCTTGTTTGTTTTAATTTTTAATTTTGCAGGGTCAATTTGTAACGTTTTATTAAGGTACTCTATAGCTATTTTGTACTCCTTTTTAGCAGAGTAGTAATTATAGGTAGATTTATATAACCCATGAGCAATATAGGGTGGAATCTCTTCTACATCACCAAAGTAGGAGATTGTGTTAATTGCTTCTTTATATTTTTTATTTAAGATATTTATATTAAAAATCTCTAAGCTGGCGTTTAGGATTGTAGTTTCATTTTTTGCTTTTTTGCCGAATATTAAGCTTTGTTCTAACTCTCTTTTTGCTATTTCGGAATCTGAGTTTGCTCTATAATATCTTCCTAGATAGAGGTGTAATGTGGCATAAAGATTATTATCTTCAATATTATATTTGTCAAGTAGAGTCTCTACTAATCTAAGATTATTATAAGCAGCAGAGTCTTGTTTGTTTTTATAATATTGTGCTATTGATGTATAAAGAAGTGCTCTGCAGAAGTTTAAATTATCTTTGTTTCTTTTAAATTCTTGGGCTGCTTTAATAGTTAACGTCTCTTCTTTGAAAACTCCAAACGTTTGTTCCTCTGCTATAGCATATAATAAATTATAGTATGCGAGATTTCTATTCTCTAATTTATCAATATTAAAAGATTTAAGTGAATCTAAGAGAGTTGAAGGGCTTAGGTAGAGCTCTTTTTCTAGATTGTTTAAAGAGTTTGTTAAAGTATTTTCATGACTGTTATCACTTTTACTTGCACATGAAATTATAGTAAAAGAGAGCAGTAGGGTTAAGTATATTTTCATAAATGAGATGTTTCTTGATTGCAAATATAGCTCATTATATACAATTGTAATATAAACTTTAACTTACTTTTTAATTGCTATATCTCTACTATCTTTTACAATGTCTTGTATATTTGAGTGTTAGTTTCAAAGGGGAGGCAGTTAATTAAAAACCTAGTTTAGTTATTCATAAAATAATAACTATTTTTGAGCGTTAATAATTATAACAGATGAGAAGAATCAATTTTGTATTACTCGCTTTAGTTTTGATTTTTACTTTTAACTCTTGCGAAAAAACTCCATCGGGAAAACCAGAATACAATAGGGTAGTGGTGCTTTATATGGCTGCTAACAATAACCTAAACTCTTTTGCTCAACAAAACCTAGACCTTCTTAAAGATGGTTTTATACCAGAAGAGAATAGTAAGGATATTTTAATAGTGTACAAGCACCTTGAGGGGAAAGATCCTAGGTTAGTTAGGTTATTTAAAGGTAGAGCTGGTGATATTAAAGAAGATGTGGTATCTGCATATGAAGATCAAAATTCAGCTAATGGCGATGTTTTAAAAGCTGTGTTAAATAGGGTTTATAAAATATTTCCCGCAAGTGAGTATGGACTTATTTTGTGGTCTCATGCAACTGGTTGGCTTCCAGAGGGCTACTATGATTCTTCTTATAATCAAGCATTTATGGAAGACCCTTATGCACATCTTGTAAAAAGTTTTGGAGAAGATAGAGGTGTAGAGATGGAGGTTAAGGAGTTAAAAGCCTCTATTCCATATAAGTTTTCTTTTATACTATTTGATTGTTGTCTTATGGGTGGTGTTGAAACTATTTATGAACTTAAAGATTTAACAGACTATATAATTGCCTCACCAACAGAGATTTTGGCATATGGCTTCCCATACTCAGAAATAATGAGACCTCTTTTTAAACCTAAAGCAAATTTAGAGGAGGTTTGCAAACTCTTTTATGATTACTACAATAATGAATCTGGAATTAATAGATCTGCAACAATTGCTTTATATAAGACAGCTGAGCTAAGTGAACTAGCTAAGGCTAGCAACACTATATTTAATAATAATAGAGAAAAAATTCAATTGTTGAATATGTCTAAAATCCAGCCCTATTTTCGTATGAATAAGCATTGGTTTTGGGATATAGACAATTTAATGAGAGAAATTGCATCTCCTTCTGAGTATGATCAATTCAATCTTGCTTTAAAAAAAGTGGTAAAAGCAAAGTGGAGCACTTCATATTTTTTGGATATAGATATTAATAGCTTCTCTGGATTAAGTACCTATATTCAAAACCCAGAGAATAACTTCTTAGACTCATTTTATAGAGATTTTGATTGGAATTCTGCAAGTGAAATGATTAAGTAATAATTTTTTATTATCTTTGCAAGCTGCTTAAAAGAGTGAATCTTTTGGTGCAATGGGGTCTGGATTATTTTCCAGATTGAGTAACACATTTTAATTATTATTATTTATGAAAACAATTTCGTTGACAGGTACATCCAGAGAGATTACCAAGAAAAGTGCTATTAAAGCTCTAAGAAAAGAGGGACTAGTTCCATGTGTATTATATGGACAAGATCTAGAAAATATTCATTTTACATTAGAAGAACGTGATCTATTAAAGATCTTAAATACTCCTAACTCTTATATTATAGAGCTAAATATTGATGGATCTGTATATAAGGCAATTTACCATGCAGTGCAATTCCATCCTGTAACAGATAATCCTTTGCATGTAGATTTTCTTTCGGTTTCAGATAAAAAACCGGTAGTTATTAATGTGCCTATAGTTATTACAGGTGCTGCTCAGGGTGTTCGTGAAGGTGGTAAGCTTCATGTTCTTACAAGAAAACTTAAAGTTTCTGCAGAGATGGATAAGTTACCAGATAATATTGAGGTAGATGTAACTAAACTTAAAATTGGTAAATCTATTTATGCTGGAGACATAACTGTAGAGGGTGTAAATATTTTAACTCCTAAAAACGCTATTATTTGTGCAGTTAAGATGACACGTGTTGCAATTGGCGTAGCTGCGGCTGAGGCAGCTGGAACAGAGGGAGATGTTGAGGGAGCAGAAGCAGAAACAGAAGGTGCCGAGGTAGAAGAGACAAATTAGTAAAAAAACAGTATGAGCTATCTTATTGTCGGTTTAGGAAATGTGGGAATAGAATATGCTGATACTCGCCATAATATTGGATTTATGGTATTGGATGCCTGGGCTCAGGCATCCAATACTGTTTTTAAGAGTAACCGATATGGCTCCACTTTAGAGTGCCGTTATAGGGGGAGAAAAATAGTTTTACTTAAACCATCTACTTATATGAATTTAAGTGGAAAAGCAGTAAATTATTGGTTGCAAAAAGAGAAAGTACCTATTGAAAATCTTTTAGTAATTGTAGATGATTTAGCTCTACCGCTAGGAACTTTAAGAATGCGTAAACAAGGGAGTGATGGAGGGCATAACGGTCTTAAAGATATCTCTTCTGTATTAGCTACTAACTCTTTTACAAGGTTACGTTTAGGCATAGGAGATGCTTTTTCTAAGGGTAGGCAGGTAGATTACGTTCTGGGAAGTTGGACTCAGCCAGAGCTTGAAATTCTGCCCAATATTTTATCTAAAGCTATAGATGCATCTAAGTCATTTGTAGCAATAGGTCCAGAAAGGACTATGAATACTTTTAATACAAAATAATCTTTTTTGTTATGAGTAGATTAGATAAGTTCTTGTGGTCTGTTAGAGTCTACAAGACAAGGAGTGATGCAGCAGCAGCTTGTAAATCTGGGAAGGTGAAAGTTAATGATATACAAGCTAAGCCATCGCGAGAAGTTAAAAAAGGCGATACTTTAGAGGTAAGAAAGCGTAACATATTCTACAAATATGAAGTAATTGAGCAGATTGAAAAGAGACAACCTGCAAAATTAGTTGTAGATTTTATTAAAGATATTACACCAGAGAGTGAGTTGGCCAAATTAAATGTACCAAAGGAGTCTATTTTTATTCAAAGAGATAAAGGTAGTGGCCGTCCAACAAAAAAAGAGAGAAGAGATTTAGACAACCTCCTAAATTTTTAACTTTTGGCTTTTCCTGTTATTTCTAATAGTTTGCCACTTCCAGTTATTGAGTATTCTCCAATATAGGCTGGAATAAGAGCTGTCTCTCCTTTTTTTATTGTTTCCATTGCTTCTCTGCCAGAGATAATAACTTCTCCCTCTACTACAAAGTAAATAATAAAGCTTTTAAATAGATGGCTCTCCAATCTTTTCTTTCCATTAATGTTAATCTCTTCAATTTTGAAGTATGGGGTGTCACATGTTCCCTCTTTTTTAATTAAAGAGTGTGGCTCTATTGCATTATAGTTAATGCAATCTATTGCTAAATCTAGGTGCATCTCTCTAGCTTTTTTAGGGTTGTGCTCTCTACCCCAGTCATAAACTCTATATGTAACATCTGAGACTTGTTGAACTTCTGCTACAAGTAAACCACCTGTTGCAGAGTGAAGAGTTCCTGGCTCAATATATATGATATCTCCTTTAGTGGGGGTTATTACATTAAGAGCCTCTTCAATAGTGTTTGAATTGCATCTTTCGTAGAATTCTTGGGGAGTGAGCTCTTGGTTCAGACCCAAATATACTTTAGCTGTTGGTTCGGCATCTAATATATACCAGCACTCTGTTTTTCCGTATGAGTTATGGCGTTCCATTGCTGTGGTATCGTCTGGATGAATTTGTAAAGAGAGAGGCTCTTCTATATCTAAAATTTTAATTAGTAAGGGAAATTCATTTCCATAACGCTCGTAAATTTCATCTCCTACTAAATCGCCTAAGTAAGTTTCTATAAGGTCGTTAATATTGTTGCCCTCTAAAAAACCATTTGAAACTATGGAGATATCGTCTTGGACACCACTTAACTCCCAGCTCTCTCCAATAGGGGTCTCTTTTTTGGTTTGTTTGTTAAGTAATTTAGCAATTTTCTCTCCTCCCCACACTCTCTCTTTAAGAATGGGATGGAATTTTAATGGATATAGTTTTGTCATAATTTTTATTCATTATTAAGATAACAGTTACTGTGTAGAGCAATGAAACTGCATAAATTATATAGTAGTACCTATTTGGAATAATATCTACAAAGCCAAAGTGAGCAGGTAAGTCTGGGAACAGTATGGTAACAAAGTAGGAAAAGCCATTGTTTACAAAGTGGATGAAAATTGTGGCCCAAAGTGAATGAGTACGCCAATAGATCCATCCCATAAATACTCCTAAAATAAAAGCTGGAATTGCTTGCCATGGGTTTAGGTGTATTATACCAAACATAAAAGCCGATAGGATTATTGCTTTGGCAGGTGATGTATGGTATAATAGAGCTCTTAAAATAATACCTCTGCAGAAGAGCTCCTCTAAAATTGAAGCAAATATTACTACAGATAAGAAGGTGGTAATTGCATTAGAGTGAATCTTACCCATAAACTCTTCTAAAAATTCGGGGATTCCCATCCAATATGTTAATGGCTCTGTGATAATATTAATTGAAAAAACCATTAATAAAATAAGAATAAAGCTAACTCCTACACCCAATTTCCCAAAGTTAGCTCTATCTAATTCTACGTAGGGAGGGGTGTAATCTTCTGAAGTTATATTCAAAAAACTCTTTTTTAGTGAGAAAAAGATAAATATTGCAGGAGGTACAAATATAAGTGGGTAGCTTAAAATTTCTGCAACTGAAGAGAGTGAGGGGAGTAGTATAGCAATTGAAATATTAAAAAGAGCAGCAAAAATAGACCCTCCTAAAATTAGGATTATTATAAGAAGCCAACTTTCTGCAACTCCTGGAAGATAATATTTAAGTTTGTTAAACATATACAGTTGAGCTCGCTAAAAGAGAGGTGCTGGGTACACTCCTTGGTTAATTAATGATTTTATCTTTTGAGTTACAACCTCTTTATCTTGTTTGTATGTTACTCCAAACCAAGAATCGGGTGTAGATAAAACTTTACAATTAGCATATTTACTCTCTAATAAAGCATTTACTATAAAAGGGATGTAAAATTCAGATTTATTATTTTGAGCACTGTTTTTAAGAAACTCTATAAATAGCTTTTTGCTTTGTTCAAATAGATCTGGAGTGAACCCCCACATGTTCATAGAGACAAAACTATTTTCTGGAATCTCTACAACTTCTCCTTTTGAGTTTTCTCCTTGGATTGTTCCAGTGGATGTTCTCTTTAATTTGTGATGTTCTTCTACAGATAGTAAAAAGCCATCTTGATTGTAAGTACATATCCCTCTGGAGACTGTGCCTGCTTCTGAAAGTGTATTCCCAGCTTTAAATCCCACCATAGAGAAAGCCCCTTTTTTACCCTCTGTTGACTTTAGATAGTTAGCCATAACTTTAAAAGACTCTTGTCCATAATAGTCATCGGCATTTATTACTGCAAAGGGTTTATCTACCTCTTTTGCAGCCACTAGTACTGCGTGGCCTGTGCCCCAAGGTTTAATTCTCTCTTTATCTACAGAAAAACCTTTTGGAACCATATCTAACTCTTGCGAAGCAAATGCAATCTCTATTAAGTGTCCATATCTTTTACATACTCTCTCTTCAAACTCTTTTTTAAAAGAGTTACGAATTACAAAAACAACTTTTCCAAAACCAGCTTTTATTGCATCATAAACAGAATAGTCCATAATAGTCTCCCCTGTAGGTCCTATACTGTCTAGTTGTTTAAGCCCTCCATATCTGCTTCCCATTCCGGCAGCAAGTATTAATAGTGTTGGTTTACTCATAACTCTCATTTTTTATTTTAATATGCTACAACAAAATTATTATTAATTTTGTACAAAACAGAAGATTTTGAGTTTAAAAGAACATTGGTTGCATTTTAAGGGGTCTAGATTTATTAAATTAATCCGGAATAAGTTTGTTATTGCGCTGTTTCTCTTTGTGTTATGGGTGGCTTTTTTTGATGCTAATAATCTTGTAAAGTGGTCTAAGATAGTTATAAACATAAGTGAGCAAGAGAGCCAAAAAAGGTACTATAAAGAGGCTATTAACTCTATAGACGAAAAGCTTAACGAGTTAAGTTCAAATAGAGATTCTCTAGAAAAATTTGCAAGGGAGCAGTACCTATTCAAAGAAGATGACGAAGATATTTTTATTGTTGAGGAGCCAAAGTGATTAAGTCTCTTAAATCTGCAGAATTATAGGTTGGCCCACCATTACATTCAGCTCTTTTATAGTTATAAAAAAACTGGTCTATCCCAAATATCATTGCTCCCTCTATATCGTTTGTGAAATTGTCTCCTACCATAATAGCTTTATTTTTGACTCCATTAATTGCATTAAGTGCTCTTTTAAAAATAATAGGAGATGGTTTGTGAATGCCCTCTTCTTCTGAGATTAAGATAGCATCAAAGTAATGATTTATACCTGCATTAGACAATTTCTTATATTGTACCTCTTTAAAGCCATTGGTTATAATTGCCATTTTGCATCCTTTTTCTTTTAATTTCTTTAGCACCTCTTTGGCATGTGGCATTAATGCTGTTTGGTGGGGCATCTGTTCTAGATATTCTCGCCCAAATATTTGTGCTAAATTATGGTTGTCAATCCCAAATTCAAGTAGAGTAATTTTAAAGCGCTCCCAACTTAATCTCTCTTTTGAAATCTCTCCTTTCTCATAACTGCTCCATAGTTTTTTATTAATATGGTAGTACTTTTTATAGAACTCAACTTTATTTAAATGAGATAGTTTATATCTATCTAGTAGGGTATTAATATTATTTTCGGCATTTTTGTCAAAATCCCAAAGTGTTCTATCTAAATCGAACAGAAAGTATTTATACTCTTTTTTCAACATTCTATTGAGTATAATGGTCTATCATCTTATTTATGGCTGCTTTACATACAGGGCAAAACTCTGCTGCTTCATTGCTTTTCATTCTGCAGTTTAGAGCAGATCTGTAGATCCCCTTTGCCGTATAACCACCTCCCTCAAAAATGCCAGCCTTCTTAGAATTAACCATTTGCTTCCATTTCCTTTCAAAGTTGACCATTGTGGTTATATTGGGCTCCCAAGGTTCTAGTGAAAGATTGTAGAACTCTTCGTATGCTACCTCAGAAGAGTAGTATTCATCTGCAAGACCTGCAAAACTGTGCCCTAGTTCATGAACAAAAACCTCTGCAGTAGTTTTGTGAGATGCCATACTTAATCCATAAAAATTATAGATTCCACCACCTCCATATTTATCTGTATTTACAATTACGTAGAGAGCATCATAAGGGACATTTGAGGCTGCGCGAGCAACAATACTTTGGTCTGGCGTTGTTAGGTATCTATCTATATTAAAAGTGTAGAAACTAGACGATAGAGCTGTATTTTTCCAACTGTTTTGATGCGGTATATCTGTTCCGGAATCTTTGGAAATAGCTTGAACTGCCCAAATATTAAAATCTTCTTTCCTGGATTTGTATGGTTCTATATCAAAAAGGTAACCTGTAAACAATAGGGCATCCTCTTTAAATTTATCCATCTCTTGCTCTGTGTAGCCCTCGGCAATAAAAAGTAAATCAACTTTATTGTTAGGGTTTCCATTGTATAGGAGGGTATCTGTTTTATAGCCGCTGTCACTTACATTGCAAATCTGTTTGTCGTTAGGGTCTATGATAAAAGTAGAGATGTCGTAAAAAAGACCATCTTCTCTGTTTCGTGCCGAAAAGATAACGTTTACCTTGCTCTTTGGGAATGGAATAGTATGAGAGCTTCTAAAAGAGCGTTTTATTTTTTTAGCCTCTGCTGTTGTTCGCCACTCCTGAAATAGACTATTGAACCCTTTAGAAAAGATAATGTCTCCTAGCTCATTCTCTACTCTGTAATTAAATTCCCCGTAGTTGAAATCTTCAGTTGTAGAGTTTAAAGGGCCTCCCCATAGAGGCTCTTTAAATAGCCCTTCTAGAAAGCAGTCTTGGTTAAATGCGTCTCCAGCAAAAACAACGTCTAATCTTAGCCTCTCTTTTGTGAAATGTTTAGAAAAGCTCTCTTGTGCCTCTAGCTTTTGACTATTAATTAGAGTAGAAAATATTGTTATTACTACTAATGGTATAATAGTATTATTTAGATATTTCATGTTAAGTGTTGTTTAAAACCCGGTATAACTTTGAGGAGTAATTTTTAATAACTCCTCTTTAATTGAATCGTTTACATTAAGTTTTTTAATAAAAGTTGCAATAGCATTTTTGTCAATTACGCTATTAGTTCTGGTAAGCTCTTTAAGTGCTTCATATGGTTTAGGGTATCCTTCGCGTCTAAGAACTGTTTGTATCCCTTCTGCTACAACTGCCCAGTTATTTTCAAGATCTCTTTCAATTGCTATATTATTTAGTATGAGTTTGTTTAATCCCTTTTCAATTGATTTTAGAGAGATTATAGTGTGTGCAATTGGAACCCCAATATTCCTTAATACAGTAGAGTCTGTAAGGTCTCTTTGAAGTCTAGAAATTGGCAGTTTAGAAGAGAGGTGCTCAAATATTGCATTTGCAATTCCAAGATTACCCTCGGCATTTTCAAAGTCTATGGGATTTACTTTATGAGGCATTGCAGAGGAGCCAACTTCTCCTTTTTTTATTTTTTGACGGAAATATTCCATTGAGATATAGCTCCAGAAGTCTCTACATAAATCTATTAAAATAGTGTTAATTCTTTTAAGATTGTCGAATAGTGCGGCCATATAATCGTAATGCTCTATCTGTGTGGTTGGCCAAGATCTTTTTAGGCCAAGTTTTCCCTCTGTTAACTTTTGTGCAAAACTATTCCAATCTATATGGGGGTATGCAACTTTATGTGCATTAAAATTACCTGTTGCGCCCCCAAACTTACAGGCAAAAGGGATTTTTTCTAAAGTAGATATTTGCTCTTTTAAACGTGTAGTAAAGACTTCAATCTCTTTCCCTAAGCGTGTAGGAGAGGCTGGTTGCCCGTGAGTTTTTGCAAGCATAGAGACATTTTGCCACTCTTTAGAGAGAGCTTCTAGTTTATTTAAAACCTCGTTTAGAGTAGGTATATAAGACTCTCTTATGCCCTCTAGAAGTGATAGAGGCACTGCACTGTTGTTTATATCTTGAGAAGTAAGCCCAAAGTGCACAAATTCAGAGAAGTTATCTAATTTTAGTAGCGAAAACTTATTTTTTATAAAATATTCTACTGCTTTTACATCGTGATTAGTAGTCTGTTCTATCTCTTTTACCTCTTGTGCATCTTGGTAAGAGAAATTTTCATAGATCTCTCTTAATTTTGGGAAGAGGTTCTTGTCTATAGCTTTAAGTTGCTCCAAAGGAATTTCACACAAAGAGATAAAGTACTCAATCTCTACTACTACTCTATATTTTATAAGTGCATATTCTGAGTAGTATTCTTTAAGGTCTTCTATCTGTTTGCTGTACCTTCCATCTATAGGAGATATTGCTGCTAGTGGTGAGTTATTCATTATAAAAGTAATTATCTGTTTTGAGTGAGTAATTTATGTAGTTTTATCATTTGCACAGCCTCTTTAACATCGTGGGCTCTAATGATATTAGCACCATTTAATATAGCGGTAAGTTCAAGAGCAGAGGTAGCTGGTAGGGCCTCTTCTGGTGAAATCGAGAGCGATTTGTATATCATGCTTTTACGAGATAGACCAGCTAGCAGAAGATAGTTCTCTCCCTTTTTGTTTTTTATTTTTAACTCCGAAAGGTTATTCAAAAGTTGGTAGTTTTGGTTTATATTTTTAGCAAAACCAAATCCAGGATCTAGTACAATTTCTTTGATTCCTATCTCTTCTGCTTTTTTAGCAAAACTGGAGAGGTACTCTTTAACCTCCATGGTAACATCTTTATAGTCGCATTTATCTTGCATGTTTTGAGGAGTTCCTCTTTTATGCATAGCAATATATGGAAGCTCCAATTTAGCTGCCATTTTTAGCATTTTAGGGTCGTCTTCTCCTGCAGAGATGTCGTTTATTATAAAATCTCCTACAAAATCAAACGCTCTTTCTACAATATTTGCTCTAAATGTGTCAATTGAAATAAGTGATTGAGGAAATACTCTAAGAACTTTTTTAAGTGCTGGTTTTAGACGTTCCCACTCTTCTTCTTCTGAGATGGGTATAGAGTGAGGCCGAGTAGAGCATGCTCCAATATCAATTATGGAGGCGCCATCTTCTATCATTGTTGCAAATCTATTTTCAAACTCATTTTCGTTTAGGCACCTGCTTCCAGGGTAAAAGGAGTCTGGACTCATATTTATAATTCCCATTACTTGGGGAGTCTCCGTTTTTATATTATTTAGCATAAATTGTCTAACTTTGTTTTCATATCACAAATATAAGATATTATTATGTTAATTGTGCTAGAAGGATTGGACGGAGCAGGTAAAACTACTCAGATTTCACTACTACAGAACTACTTTAAAAGCCAGGGGTCTAATGTTAAATATTTGCATTTCCCTAGGTTTGACACCCCTATATATGGAGACTTAATTGCCCGTTTTTTAAGAGGAGATCTTGGAACAGTAGAGAGTGTTCATCCTATGTTAGTTGCTCTGCTTTTTGCCGAAGATAGACGAAGTGCGTCTGAGGTATTAAAAAAATGGTTAGATGAGGGAAATGTTGTAATATTAGATAGATATATCTATTCAAACATTGCTTTTCAGTGTGCTAAAATAAAAGATATTACGCTCTCTAAAGAGTTGAGAGATTGGATCTTTGATTTAGAGTTTAATAAATTTAAAATTCCTGTTCCTGAATTAAATCTTTTTCTAGATGTCCCTCTTAACTTTGTAGATTCAAAACTTGCTGCGGCTAGAGAGGGTGAAGAGCGCGAATATTTAAAAGGGAAGCAAGATATTCATGAAGAGAAGATCTCTTTTCAAAGTAATGTAAGGGAGATCTATCTAGATGAATGTAAAAAAAATGAGGGTTTAATTAGAGTTGATTGTTCAGACGAGAGAGGGAATATGCTTGAGGTAGAATCTGTATTTAATAAAATTATCTCTTTTATAAATGTAGTGAAATGAATTTACTAAGAGCTCTAGTTAGATTTTTAGTTGGATTTGTCTTTCTATTTTCTGGCTTTGTCAAAATTATTGACCCTGCAGGAGTGGGATTAATAATAGAGGAGTATTTTAAGATTGTAGGGTTAGGCAATTGGCATACGTTCTATATTTTGGTTGGAGCGCTATTATCTATTTCCGAAATGTTACTAGGTATAGGCATCTTATTAGGTCTTAGAATGAAAGTTATGATAAAAGGAGCTCTGCTTCTTATGGTTTTTTTCACTCTATTAACTTTATATTTAGCTCTTTTTAACCCTATAACAGATTGTGGCTGTTTTGGAGAGGCTGTTAAGCTAACAAACTGGGAGACTTTTGTTAAAGATGTAGTTCTACTTCTATTAGTACTATTTTTATTTTATCAAAAAGATAAGTTTATTCCTATTGCACCACCAAAGTGGGAGTGGATATTTACTGCTCTATTTGCTACTTTTTTATTTACTCTATCTATCTATTCGTATAGAAATTTGCCTATGATTGATTTCATGGAGTTTAAGGTAGGTACTAATATTAGAGAGAGATTAAATTTTGCTGCTAAGAACGAATTGCAAAAATTTGAAACTATATTAATTTACTCTAAAGAGGGTAAAGAGTATAAGTTTTCAATAGATAATATTCCAGACTCTACATATAGTTTTATAGATTCCAAAACTGTAGAAAAAAGCAAAAGTGGTGCATTACCACCTATGGACTTTGCTATCTCTAATAGTGAAAATAGTTATATTACAGACTCTATTTTGTCTATAGAGGGGCCACTATTTATTGCAACTTCTCCCTTTGCAGAGGCCATAGGGAAGAGACGGAGTAAAAGATTAAATCAACTGTACGACTCTCTCTCAAAAAGGGAGATTCCAATGATTCTTTTAACAGGTTCACTTGCACAAATGAACGATTCACTAATAAAAAAGCATAATTTAAGAATGCCTGTATATCATTCAGATTATAAGACACTTTACACTATGAATCGCTCATTTGGAGGGGTGCTATTTTTGTATGATGCTACAATTATTTCTAAATGGGCAGTTTCGCAGATTCCACCAAAAGATATTGGTGATATGCTTTATGAAGACCCTGAGTTGATTGCTGCAAAAGCTAAAATTGGAGAACATTTAACTTTAGAGTTTACAATTGTTTTCTTATTACTAATAATTGCTCTTATGCGTTATTTCTTAAAGATTTTTTACAAACACACCAAAGATGAAGATAGAGAAGAATAAAAATATAAAATCTTTAAATACTCTTGGGTTAAATGTTACTACACTGTGGTATGCCGATCCAGAAAGTAGAGAAGAGTTAAAGGAATTGCTCTGCAACCAAGAGTTTAGAAATATAGATAAACTTATTATTGGCTCTGGTTCAAATATTCTTTTTAAAAACAACTATAAAGGTTTAATTATCCATTTAGCTATAAAAGAAATTTCAATAGTTAAGAGAGATAATCATTTTGTTTATGTAAGGGCTGGAGCAGGCGTAGAGTGGGATAATTTTGTATCTTGGTGTACCAATCGTGGTTGGGGTGGGGTAGAGAATCTCTCTGCTATACCTGGCTGTGTAGGGGCATGTCCAATTCAAAATATTGGTGCATATGGCTCAGAGGTAAAAGATACTATAGTTTCTGTAGAATATATAATGCTCTCTAGTGGAGAAGAGGTTACCATAGATAATGCAAGTTGTAAATTTGGCTACAGAGACAGTGTTTTTAAAAATGAGTTAAAATTAAAAACTGCAATTACTTTTGTCACTTTTAAGTTATCTCTCTTTCCTCAAATTAATATTAACTATGCCGATCTCTCTAAAAGAATGGAGGGGATTAAGAATCCAACTGTAAATGATATAAGGCAAGCAATTATTGAGATAAGAGAACAAAAGCTTCCAGACCCTGCCATTGTAGGTAATGCAGGTAGTTTCTTTAAAAATCCTGTAGTGAAAAAGGAGAGAGCTTTAAAGTTGCAAAAAGAGAATCCTACTTTGAGACTCTATCCTGCAAAAGGAGGATATAAGGTACCAGCAGGATGGCTTATAGAACAGTGTGGTTTTAAAGGTGCTAGGTATGGAAATGTAGGAGTCCATCCGAATCAAGCTCTTGTATTGCTTGCTTTTGATGGAGCTACAGGAGAAGAGTTACTTAATTTAGCAGAAAAAATAAAGCGATCTGTAAAAGACCGCTTTAATATAGAGATTGTTCCAGAAGTTAATGTTATAGCTTCCTCTTAATTTCTACAATAGTGTACGATTCAATAATATCTCCAATTTTTATATCGTTATAGCCATCTATATTTAGCCCACAATCATACCCTGTTGCCACCTCTTTAACATCGTCTTTAAATCTCTTGAGAGAACCTAAGTTTCCAGTATAAACTACTATACCATCTCGTATAACTCGTACTTTTGCATTACGGTTAAGTTTGCCCTCTTTAACCATACAACCTGCAATTGTACCTACTTTAGAGACTTTAAATATTTCGCGTACCTCTGCAGTTGCTGTTATCTCTTCTTTTTTCTCTGGTGCTAACATACCTTCGATACCATCTTTTACTTCGTTAATTGCATCGTAAATTACAGAGTAGAGACGAATCTCAATCTCCTCTTTTTCGGCAAGTTTTCTGGAGTTGGCAGAAGGACGTACTTGGAAACCAATTATAATTGCGTTTGACGCTACTGCTAAAAGAACATCAGATTCAGAGATAGCTCCTACTGCTTTATGTATAACATTTACGTGAATCTCTTCATTAGATAACTGTATTAATGAGTCTGATAAGGCTTCAATAGAGCCGTCTACGTCTCCTTTTACAATCACATTTAACTCTTGGAAATTACCAATTGCTATACGGCGTCCAATCTCTTCTAATGTAATATGTTTCTGAGTTTTGAGACCTTGAATTCGAATGAGTTGTTCTCTCTTATTTGCTAAATCTTTTGCCTCTTTTTCATCTTCCAATACATTGAAAAGTTCTCCTGCAGCTGGGGCCCCATTTAGTCCTAAAATAGAGACTGGTGTTGAAGGTCCTGCAGTTTCAATTTTTTGGCCTCTCTCATTAAACATAGCTTTTATCCTGCCCATATGGCTACCACTTAAAATAATGTCTCCCATATGTAATGTTCCAGTTTGAACTAGAACTGTTGCTACGTATCCTCTTCCTTTATCTAGTGAAGACTCAATTATATTACCCCGCGCTCTTCGCTTAGGATTTGCTTTTAAATCTAGAAGCTCAGATTCGAGAAGAACCTTCTCAAGAAGTTTATCTACATTTAAGCCACTTTTTGCAGAAATTTCTTGACATTGATATTTGCCTCCCCAATCTTCTACAAGAATATTCATTCCAGCTAGCTGTTCTTTAATTTTATCTCCGTTGGCACCTGGCTTGTCTATTTTGTTAATAGCAAATACCATTGGTACACCAGCAGCTTGAGCGTGATTTATAGCCTCTTTCGTCTGAGGCATAACAGCATCGTCTGCAGCAATAATAATTATAGCAATATCTGTAACCTTTGCTCCACGTGCACGCATAGCGGTAAATGCCTCGTGACCAGGAGTGTCAAGGAATGTTATTCTCTCTCCACTTGCAATTTTTAGATTATATGCACCAATATGTTGAGTTATACCACCTGCCTCTCCAGCAATAACATTTGCTTTACGAACGTGGTCTAGTAATGAGGTTTTACCATGGTCTACGTGACCCATAACAGTAACAATAGGAGGCCTACTTACTAAATCTTTAGGATCATCTTCCTCCTCGTCGTCTATTGCATCTTGAATATCTGCAGTTATAAATTCCACTTTGAATCCAAACTCTTCGGCTACTAAAACCATAGCCTCGGCATCTAATCTTTGATTTATAGAGACCATTAAGCCCAAATTCATACATGCTTCAATTACCTTGATAACTGCCACATCCATCATGATAGCAAGATCATTTACAGTAACAAATTCAGTAACTTTTAGAGTAGTACTTGAAATTTGTTCCATTTTACTCTCTTCCTCCATTTTCTGAGAGACTTGTTCTCTTTTGTCTCTGCGGTATCTAGAAGAGCCTCTTGTTTTACTTTTACCCTCAACCATACGAAGATAAGTCTCTTTGATTTGTCTTTGAACTGCATCTTCGTCTACCTCCTTTCTTACAGGCTTGAATTTGTCTTTGCCAACATGCCTGGTATCTTTTTTCTTCCCTCTACTAGCTTTAGCAGCTCCTTTATAAGGAGCATTCTTAGCCTCTTTAGAAACATCTACTTTCTCTTTATTAGGCTTTCTAATTCTTTCTCTTTTGCCTTTATGGCCCTTTCTAGAAGATGATTTTGATTCAGATTTTTTCTTCTCAAATTGGGAAAGATCTATAGTTCCACTAATTTTAGGGCCTGCTAGACGCTCTATTTTTGTTTCTATATGTTCAATAGGGGGTGTAGAACTCTCTCCAGTAACTTGTTCTTGGGTTTGTTTAGGGAGCTCTTTTTTAGGCAGAGCCTTTTTGCTGCGCGGCTTGTCTTCTGTTTTTACATGACCGCTCTTACTGTTAAATTCTTTTTGCAGAGTGTTTGATGTTTGGGGGTTATTATTCTGTTTTGGTTGTTTAACCTCTTTTCTTTTGGGAGTATCTATCTCTATTTTTGAAGGTTTCTCAGATTTTGTGGGCTTGTCTATTTTACTCTCTAGAGGCTTTTCAGCTTTTTCCTCTACAGTTTTTTCAACTTTGTCTTCTATAGGTTTTTCAACCTTGTCTTCTACAGGTTTTTTAGTTATGCTCTCAGAGGGTTTTTCAATTTGAGTCTGGGAAGTTGTCTTTACTTTATCTTGAGGAAGAGTTGGCTTACTAATTGGCTGTTCTTCTGCTTCGGGAGTAGAAACAGGTTCTTTTGGTTGAACAGGTTCAACTTTAGGCTCAACAGGCTGGGGAGTTGCTTTAGAAGGCTTATTAATATTATCTATATCAATTTTACCAATAATCTTTGGGGCAGGAGGTTCAACAAGAGTAGTTTTGATAAATACTTCTTCTACAGGAGTTTCTTCATCTTTGCTTTCTGCTTTTTCATTTTCTGCTTTTTCTGTAATCTCTTTTACTTTTATAGCAATTTTTTTAGATTGATCTTTAAGAATCTGATCTTTACCAAACTCTTTTTTTATTAAATCATAGCACTCTGAGTCTATTTTTGTCCCAGGAGATGCTTTAATTTCAATCTTTTTGCTTTTAAGAAAGTCAACCAGTGTCCCCAAACCTATGTTGAATTCCTTAAGTACCTTACTTACTCTTATGCTTTTCTCTATTGTCATATTTTTCCTCCCATTTTTAATAATACTATTCAAACTCTTCTCTAAGAATTTTTTGAATCTCCAATACTGTCTCCTCTTCAAGGTCTGCTCTACGTACTATTTCTGATACAGGAAGAGCTAAAACGCTTTTTGCAGTGTCGCATCCTATAGACTGAAGGGATTGAATTACCCACTCCTCTATTTCGTCTGTAAATTCGCTTAAAAGAACGTCTTCTTCTTCTTCCTCAATATCTCTGAAAACATCAATTTCCATCTCAATTAACATTCCAGCTAGCTTAATGTTGCTCCCCCCTTTTCCAATTGCAAGAGAGACATCACTTGGCTTAAGGAAAACACCAACCCTTTTCTCCTGTTCATTTATCTTAACAGAGACTATCTTAGCTGGGCTAAGAGCTCTCTGAATAAGAAGCTGCATATTTGATGTCCAGTTAATTATATCTATATTTTCATTGCGAAGCTCTCTTACAATACCATGAATTCTAGAGCCTTTTACACCTACACAGGCACCAACAGGATCTATTCTTTCGTCATAAGACTCTACTGCAACTTTAGCTCTCTCACCAGGAATCCTTACAATTTTCTTTATAGTAATTAACCCATCAAATATCTCTGGTACCTCTTGTTCAAATAATCTCTCTAAAAATACAGAAGATGTTCTTGATAGAGTAATGATTGGATTGTTGTTTCTCATTTCAACAGAAGAGACTACAGCTCTTACTGTATCTCCCTTCTTAAAGAAATCATTTGGAATTTGTTCAGTTTTAGGAAGGATAAGTTCATTGTCGTCTTCGTCTAAAACAAGAATCTCTTTTTTCCACACTTGATAAACTTCTCCAACAATAATATCTCCAACTTTATCTGTATACTTGTTGTAAAGATTAGCTTTTTCAATGTCCATAATTCGGCCATTCAAATTTTGTCTCAAGTTTAAGATACCTCTTCTGCCAAAACTAGAAAGCTTTACCTCTTCTACAAACTCTTCTCCAATCTCGTATGAGTTGTCTATTTTAGATACCTCATCTTTAGATATTTGGGTGTTAGGATCTTCTACTGTCTCTACAACTTCTCTATTTCTCCAAATCTCAAAGTCTCCTTTGTCTATGTTTATGATTATATCAAAGTTGTCTGCAGTGCCGTACATTTTTATAAGTTGATTTCTGAAAACATCTTCCAGAACACTCATCATTGTAGGGCGGTCTATATTTTTTAGTTCTTTGAATTCAGCAAAAGTGCTGATTAAATTTAACCCTTCCATATATTTAGGTAAATTTCTTAATATTTTATTAAAATTTTATAAATGGTCTTGTGCTTTTTATATCGCTCAAGTTATAAGTCTCTGTTACCTCAGTTTTTTCTGCTCTCTTTTTTCCTTCTCTCTTTTCCATAATAAAACGAGACACTTCAATTTGATCTTTGTTAGCAGATTTTAAAGTAGCAGTAAATTTGCTTCCACTCTTAGGCAAAATCTCTACCTCTTCTCCTATAAATTTTTGATACTGTTTTAGTACCTTAAACGGCATATCCAATCCAGCAGATGTGACTGTCAAGGAGAAATCTTCCTCCTCTCTATCTAGGCCTTTTTCTACTATTCTACTAAGATCTGCACAGTTTTTAATAGTTACTTTGTCTAAAGATTCAATGGTAATTATTATATCGTTGTCTCTGCTTACTTTGGTATCTACCAGAAAAAGAGATTCTTTATTGAGATACTCCAATATTAGATTGGTTATTTTCTCTTTTTGTATCATGCTAAATAACTTTAATAAATAAGGGGACATCTGTGTCCCCTTATTTTCTTGGATGCTCTAACTCGGGCAAATATACCATTATTTTTAAAACAGTGCAAAAAAAAATTAAAATATTGTAACTTTACAGAATGATATCAAATTTTAAGATTATAAACGATCCTGTTCACGGGTTTATTAACATTCCTTCTGGAGTGGTTTCCAAAATAGTAGAGCACAGTTGGTTTCAGAGATTAAGAGATATAAAACAGTTGGGATTTACAAACTTGGTTTACCCTGGAGCTGTTCATTCTAGGCTCTCTCATGCTTTAGGTGCAATGCATCTTATGAGAGAAGCAATTGCGGTGCTAAGATTAAAGGGAATAGCCATAACAGAGAGGGAAGAGGAGGCCGCTTCTGTTGCTATGCTTCTACACGACATTGGACATGGCCCATTTAGTCATGCTCTTGAAAATAATATTATTGCTGGTGTCTCTCATGAAGAGATATCTCTGGCTCTTATGAACAAACTAAATAAAGAGTTGGGCGGAGAGATTGAGATGGCTATTTCAATTTTTGAGGGTAATTACTCAAAGTTTTTTTTACATCAATTAGTTTCGGGGCAACTAGATACAGATAGGTTAGATTATTTAAAAAGAGATAGTTTTTTTTCTGGTGTTGCCGAGGGTATGATAGGGTTAGATAGAATTATTAAGATGCTCTCGGTAGAAGATAACTATCTTGTTGTAGAAGAGAAAGGAATTTACTCAATTGAAAAATTTCTTATCTCTAGAAGGCTTATGTATTGGCAGGTATATTTGCATAAAACAGTGGTTGCTGCCGAACAGCTACTTATTAACATTCTTGGTAGAGCGCGTTATCTATCTGCTAAAGGTGTGAAATTAGATGGTTCTCCTGCAATAAGCTACTTCTTAATAAGGGAATTTACTCCCGAAACATTTGCCAAGAAAGAGGTGTTGGAGATGTTTACTAGATTGGACGATACAGATATTATGTCTGCAATAAAACAGTGGCAGTACAGTTCAGATAATACCCTCTCTCTTTTATGCAGAATGCTTACAAGGCGAAGATTACCAAAACTTACTTTTTTTGAAAGCAGGCCACACCAGTCTATTTACAACAGTAGTTTGGAGGAGTTTAATTCTTACTTTAAAGGTTCTAAAGAGGTAGATCCTACTTATTTTGTAACTGTAGGAGAGGTTATTAACTTTGGATATGACTCAAAGGAGGGAGAGATTATGATAAGGTTAAAAACAGGAGATATTAAAGATGTTTATGAGATTTCAGATATGTTATCGGCAAGAGCTTTTTCTCAAGTCACAAAAAAACATTTCCTTTGCATTGCCAATATAAAAGAATAAAAGATGGAAATTACAGCAAAACAGATAGCAGATCACTTAAATGGAGAGCTTGAGGGCGATTCCAGTGTAAAGGTGAGTTCGGTAGCCAGAATTGAGAGTGCTAAACCTGGCACTCTTGCCTTTTATGGCAATCCTAAGTATGAAAAATATTTTTATTCTACAAAGGCTAGTGTGATTTTAATAAATAAATCTTTTAAGCCTACTTCACACGTGACGGCTACATTAATAAGAGTAGATGATGTATATCAGGCAATTGCATCTATGCTGGAATTTTTCTCTTCGCTAAAATCTTCTAGGCGTAAGGGGCGCTCTTTAAGAGCCTCTATATCTTGGAGGTCTAAAGTTGGTAAAGGCTCTTATGTGGGAGCAGGAGCAGTTATTGAAAAAGGGGCTAAAATTGGCAAGGGGTGTCAAATATATCCATTAGCTTTTGTTGGTAAAAATTCGATAATTGGAGATAATACTACTCTCTATTCGGGGGCTAAAATTTATTCAGATTGTGTAATTGGGCAGAACTGTATTATACATTCAAATGCAGTGATAGGGGCAGATGGCTTTGGTTTTGCTCCACTTCCAGATGGAAGCTACAAGAAAATTCAGCAAACGGGTAATGTAATAATAGAAGACAATTGTGAAATAGGAGCCAATACAACAATAGATAGAGCTTCTATTGGTTCTACAATAATAAGGCAGGGTGTGAAATTAGATAATCTAATTCAGGTAGCCCACAATACAGAGATAGGTGAGAATACTGTTATAGCTGCGCAAGCGGGTATATCTGGTTCTGTAAAAATAGGAAAGGGGTGTATGCTGGGTGGGCAAGTTGGTCTTTCCGGGCATATCTCAATTGCAGATAACACCTCAATAGGAGCTCAAGCAGGTATTATGTCTTCTATAAAGGAGGAGGGTAGGTCACTTTTAGGGAGTCCAGCAATGGACGCCAAAGAGTATTTGAGAGCTTACTCAATATTCCGTAAGTTGCATAAAAGATAACTGATTTTTTGTAACTTTGTAGCTTATGTGTAAACTTAAAGTCATTTATGGTGGAGTTTCAACAGACTATTAAAGAAGCCTATTCGTTTAGAGGTAAGGGATTACATTCTGGAATTGCTGCTAATATTACTCTTTTGCCAGCTCCTGTTAACCATGGTGTAAAGTTTTGCAGAGTAGACCTTCCAACAAAACCTATAGTTGATGCTATTGCTTCAAATGTCTCGGGTACTCAAAGAGGAACTATCCTATCAAATGGAGAGGCCTCTATCTCTACTATAGAGCATTTAATGAGTGCTCTGTATGGTTTGGGTATAGACAATGTTTTAATAGAGACAGATGCTCCAGAAATTCCAATTTTAGATGGTAGTTCATTGGAATATGTAACTGTTATTGGTAAAGAGGGAGTAAAAACTCAAGATGAACCAAGAAGGTATTTTGAATTAAAAGAGCCATTGCATTATAAAGATAGCGAAACTGGTTCTTCTATCTCTATCTACCCAGATAGCAAGTTTTCAATTGATCTTATGATTGATTTTAACTCAGATATATTAGGAACCCAATGTGCTTCATTTAATTCAGAAACAGATTATTTAAAAGAGATTGCTCCTTGTAGAACTTTTGTCTTTCTTCACGACTTGTTACCTTTGATTAATAATAATTTAATTAAAGGGGGAGACCTTAATAATGCTATTGTTATAGCTAAGGAGAGAATAGAGGGAGCCGAGCTTAAAAAGCTAGAAGAGGTATTTGGCTCTAGTAACAAAGAGTCTATTGAAAAAGGATATTTAAATGTTGAAAAATTACAGTTTAATAATGAATGTGCCAGACACAAACTACTAGATCTTATAGGAGACCTAGCGTTAGCAGGAATTAGATTTAGAGGTAAGGTAGTAGCTAGCCGTCCAGGGCACAAAATTAATTCAGAAATTTCAAAAATTATTTTAAACATGGCAAATAAGAGTGTAAATGCATCTGCTATTCCACAATTCGATCCTAATGCAGAGCCCGTAGTAGATATTAATGGAATTAAAAAACTACTTCCACATCGTCCACCATTTTTAATGGTAGATAGGATTATTAAAATGGAAAAAGATACAGTTGTTGGCATTAAAACTGTTGGAATAAATGAAGGTTACTTTATTGGACACTTTCCAGATGAGCCTGTTATGCCAGGAGTTTTGATTATAGAATCTATGGCTCAAGTGGGCGGTATTTTAGTATTATCTGATTTAGATGAGCCAGAGAAACACTCTACCTATTTTGCAAAAATAGATAATGCTAAATTTAAAAAGAAAGTTGTACCAGGAGATGTACTTGTAATTAAGCTGCATGTAACGGCACCTTTAAGACGTTCAATTGTATGTATGAAAGGAGAAGTTTATGTAGGAGATACTCTTGCATGTGAGGCCGATTTAATGGCACAGGTAATTAAGAATAAATAACTTTTATGAATCAATCATATATACATCCCCAAGCGAGAATTGGTAAAAATGTAACCATAGAACCATTCTCATATATTGCAGCAAATGTAGAGATAGGTGATGGTACTTGGATAGGACCTCATGCTACAATAATGGATTATGTGAAAATTGGAAAAAATTGCAGAATTTACCCTGGGGCAGTAATAGGTGGCGAGCCACAAGATTATAAGTTTGCTGGTGAGACAACCTATGTTGAAATTGGCGACAACACTATTATTAGGGAGTATGCAACTGTAAATAGAGGGACGCTAAAAAGTGGCAGAGGTACCACTAAGGTGGGAAGTGGATGTATGATTATGTCATATTCTCATATAGCGCATGATTGCCATATTGCAGATAATGTAGTATTAGTGAGTTACGTTGCAATAGCGGGAGTTACCGATATAGATGAGTATGCTATTATTGGAGGTCACTCTGCTGTTCATCAGTTTGTTAGGATAGGAGCTCACTCTATGCTTTCTGGGGGCTCAATGGTTGGAAAAGATGTTCCACCATTTATAATTGCAGGACGTAGGCCTCTCTCATTTGGAGGAGTAAATATAATAGGCCTTCGCCGTAGAGGATTCTCTAATGAAGTGATAGATCAGATAAAAGATATTTACAAGGTAATCTACCATAATGGATTGAACATTACCGATGCATGTGCAAAGGTAGATGAAACTTTTCCTGAAACACCAGAAAAAAGAGTGATAGTTGATTTTATTAAAACCACTAAAAGAGGTATTATAAAAGGAGTTGTAGACTCTATTGATGAGTAATGTGAATAACATAATTTTATCTTGTGCCTATCTTCCGCCTATAGATTTTTTTAGAGTTATAAAGAGTAGTGAAGAGTGGAGGTTAGAGAAGTGGGAAAATTATCAGAAACAATCTTATAGAAGCCGTTGTCACATCTATAGTGCCAACGGTCTTTTACCATTATATATACCCGTAGAGAGAGATAGAGGGCTCTCTATTCCTATTCGTGAAATAAAAATAGATAACTCTAAAAAATGGCAAATTCAACATTGGAGAGCTTTAGTATCGGCCTACCAATCATCTCCCTTTTTTGATTTCTACAAAGAAGATTTTGCACCTTTTTACCACACTCATTATGATTCTCTTTTTAACTACAATATTGAACTGCTAGCGCTCATTCTAGAGCTTTTAGATTTTCCTCAGGAGCTTCTATTAACAGACTCCTATAAAAAAAAGATAGAAGGGTGTGACTACAGAGATAAAATTCATCCTAAAAAAGAGTCTCCTTTCTTTTCTGAAAATGAAAAAGGCAAATACCATCAAGTATTTGCCCATAAACATGGTTATATTTCTAATCTCTCTATAGTAGACCTTCTATTCAACGAGGGGCCTCTATCTTACAACTATATTTAAAATCTGAAACCCAAAGTAACTAGAAGTTTCCAACCAGATATATCTAACTCTCCAATAGGAGCAGTGCTATTTGTATAATCACTGTAAAGAGAAAAGCTTTCATTATTAGATACTCTTTTTTGGAATGCCATATCTATGAACATTCCCGAAGAGCCTAAAAAACCAACTCCGCCAGATATATAATCTACATTATATCCATAATTTTTTTCTGGATTACCATAACTGCTATATCCAGCTCTCAAGGCAACTTTGGGGGTTGGCCTAACCTCGGCACCCACTCTTAGGACTCCTACAGATTTAAAGTTGCTGGCTATCTCACTGTTGGCATCTTTGAACACTCTTTTATCTCCCCCATCTGACAACATTTTAATTTTGGAGTAGTCTACTCCTTCATAATCTATACTAATGAGCCCAAGTTTTCCAAAAACGTATGATGCTCCTAGATTCCATCTGAGAGGAGAGTTTATTCTATAATCATACTCTCCTACAGGAGATAA
>Ga0265294_10001326_pt1 | contig 33449 bp, 27 predicted proteins | sample MunlanPumphouse3_FD_192504 | JGI IMG/M metagenome (GOLD analysis project Ga0265294, IMG submission 192504) | Groundwater microbial communities from a municipal landfill in Southern Ontario, Canada - Pumphouse #3 | ecosystem: Environmental > Aquatic > Deep subsurface > Groundwater | place...
GCCCGGAGGCTCCTAAGGCCGACGCCGGCAGGATCGCCGGCGCGGCAACCGCCGCTGCGGCGCCCGCGGCCATACGACACACAAACTCTCTGCGCGAACTTCTCATGGTTTTGCTTCCCTGCAATCATTGAATAATGCGGTTAGAATATGATCTCTGCCGCTTGGAGGCGAGACATTTTTCTGACGTCTCCCGTTGCCGGACACCGCCAAAAGCCGTGTGATGGGGCCATACGCCGGGCAGGTCGGGGGAGGCTGCCTGGGCGTTGGGGAGGAAACAGGATGAAGCCGCTGCCCGAAGCGCTTGTATCGTCGCGCGGCATGCGCTGCGGCTGTGAAAGGTTCTTTTGATCAGAGGTATGTTAAAAACAGGAGGGGACATGATTGAGCAGGCGCGGAGTCGGGAGAATTTCCTGATGAGCGGGTGCCTTTCCAGGAGGCGCGTGTTGCAGGGTGTGGCGGGGCTCGCGGCTGTCGGCGTCCCGCGGTCGAAGGCGTCCGCGCAGGAGCCCGCGAAGTCTAAGACCGTTTACCTCTCGTTCCTGCTGCACGGCAACATGTGCTACGACCGCTACACCAAGCAGGAGATCCGCGAGAAGTTTCCCCGCATCTACGCCACAGGAGTACGCGCACTCAAGGCCTATCCGGAGGTGACGGCCCACATCGACTTCCCGGGCCTGACGCTGCTCAGCCTGAAGCGCTATGCGCCCGGGTTTTTGGAAGAGCTGAAGCCGCTGGTGGATTGCCGGCAGGTCGCGATGGTGGGGTGTCAGTACGCCGCGAGCCACGCGCTCGCATCCGACGAAGAGTCTGATCTGGTCGCGAGCCGCGTCAGCATGGAGCTGATGCGACGGGAGCTGCAGCCCGATTGCTCGGCCTTCTTTCCCCAGGAGATTGTGTTTCATCCCCAGATGCCGTATGTCATGAACCAGATCGGCGTCCGGCGGCTGATCGTCATGCCCGACGGCTGGGACCGGCCGCGGCGCGTGCAGGGAATCGACGGCAGCGCAGTGGACGTTTTTCCCCTCGACCTCCGCACGATCCGGCTCGGCCAGCTCGAGGCGTATTACGACGCGCACGCGGACGGCAGCTTCATCATGGCCGGCGGTGACTTCGAGCAGCTCGGCGACATCGGCGCCTACGTCGCGGAGATCGCACGGCTGGCTCAAAAGGGCAAGATTATCCGCTGGACCACGGTCGAGCGGTACGCGCAGGAGGTCGGCATTCACGTCACGTGTGCGGCGCCCCATCCGTTCGGCCAAGCGAAGGAGGACCGCGAGCCCAGCCCCAGCTTCTCGCGCTGGACCTCGCATCCGATGGACATGAGCTGGCACGGACACGCCGTGAAGGCACTGGACGCCCTGCGCGCCGCAGGGTTCGCCCATGCCGCGGCTGCGCTTCACCGGCTCGGGCCGGTCGACGGCCCGCTGGCGCTCGTGGCCGCGGACGGGTCGCCGCTGTCGGGGGCCCTCGCCTGCCGCGCGGGACAGTGGACCGCCTCCGCGCGGGTCGAGCTTCCCGCATACGGCTACCGCCTGCTCGGATTGCGGGAGCAGCCAGGCGCGCAGCCGGCCGCAGAGTGGCGGGCGGGCAGCGCTGTGTTGGCCGACGGCAAGCGCGCGGGGCTGACGGAGGAACGTCTGACTGTGGCCGAGGGCGCGCGCCAGATCGAGATCGCGGTCGCGCCCTTCAGGCTCAGCGATCCTTCGGGCGCCGCAGCGGCGGAAGAGGTGCGGCCGGACTGGTCCCGCGCGACGACCCGCGTGCGGGAAACGCCGTTCGGGCCCGAGCTGGAGGTCTTCACCGAGCTGGCGTGGGCCATGTGGCTCCGGCTGGTGATCGGTCTCCGGCCGGACCGCGTCGAGGTGACGGCCTGTGTGCAAGTCGACATGCCGCGCCGAATCGGGAAGGGCAAGTATGATCCCGCGGGCCTACTGCTGGAGTTCCGCGGCTGGCCCGGCCGCGTCCGCTACGACATTCCCAACGCAACGATTGAGCATGCCAATCCCGAGCCGTCGTTCATCGCGGCGCAGCGTTTCGCCTCCATCGACGGCGGCGATGCAGCCTTTGCCGTAGTGGCGCTCGGCGGGAATCAGTCGTTCCGCATCGCGCCGCGGGACGGCGTGATCGCGGCGAGTCTGGGGGCCTCCATCCAAGGCCGGGCGGACAAGCGGCCCGAGTGCAAAATTCTTCCCAGCGGCTACGCCGACCACCTGATCACCTCGGGCGGCGACCCGTTTCTGGGCGGGTACGAGCATCGCTTCGGCCTTGTGCTGTGCCCCCCTGCGGAGGTGGCCGCGGCTGCGGACCGGCTCCGCGTCGGCGTGCCGCTGTTCCGTGTTCGGCCGGGTAACGGCGAATGGCCCGCGCAGCAGAGCCTGATCGCCCTCGACGCGCCGTCGGCGCGCGTGACGGCCTTTCGGGTTAACCAAGGCGAGTGCCGTGCTGTCGTGAACAACCTCGGCGAGACGCCGTGCGAGGTCCGCTGCGGCGGCGAGGCGCTGACGCTGCCCGCCTTCGGCATCCGCGAGCTGACGCTCCGGCGGTGACTGGCGGCCCAGGAGAAACGGGCCGGTCGCCTCGCACACTCGCCCGAGGCGATCCAGCTCGCGTGTCAGCGCGTTGCCCGCCTGCTGGACGGGCTCAGTCGCGCCCCCCAGCCTCTGGCGCTCACCCGCGAACGGGACGACCTGGGGAAACTGCAAACCGCGGCGGCGAGATCTTGCCGGGCATCGCCTTCATCCAGAAGGACGGCCACGCCCCCTGGCCATACGGTACCATGGCACGCATTTCCAGGTAGCCATACTGGAAATGCATCTTGTCGCAGGTCGTGACGGAGAGGCAGGTCGTATAGGGCGGTTCCCTGCCGTTCCGGACCGACCCGCGAATCAGCGCCGATGTAGCCGAATTCACCGGTGAAGTTGACACGCAGTGACGCAACATCGGAATCGTGAACGAACGGCAATTGGCGTGCTGCTTCAAAAGACGCCTCATCGGGATACACCACGGTGTAGATGCTGTGGCTGGGGGTATGGTCCATGATGACATGGCCGCGCCCCGCGAGCTCCTTCAGACACGCGCCCTGCTCGGCCGTCAGCGACGCAGGCACTACGGCGAGCGAGCACCGCATGCCGTGGCGCTCGAATATGCCGCATATCTCCCGCCATTGCGCCGGCGACTTATTGTCGTCGAGCCGCATCGTAAACGCCGGTTCGGCTTCGCCCCAAGCGACAGCCGGTTTAGTAACGTTTCCACACGTATCACCGTGCGCCACCGCTTCGCGGACGGCAGACCATGAACACGGTCCGCTGCGTCACCGGCCCCGTCGCGACGAGACTCGTCCGCCCCGCCGCGCCGAACGAGACGACGCCCTTCCCGTTGAGTGCGTTCGTGCAGGAGGGCGCGGCGGAGCCCGGCGGCACGTCCTTCGGCGGAGTCGGCAACACCTTCGTCGCCGCGTTCCAGCCGCCGTCGACGGTCTGACTCTGCATGCCGGCGGGACGCCAGCCGTGCGTCGAACCCTGCACGTAGGTGATCTGCTTCGGGCCCTTCAGGTTCCGGTAGATGAGCGTGAGCGAGGCGGGCGTCGAGACATAGTCGCCGAGCCCCGCGAAAGAGATGTTCACGGGGCACGTGATGCGCTTCGCCGCGAAGACGGGGTCGAAGTACGCCATGTCGGGGAACCAGTCGGTCGGACGGTACGTCGAACGGAGACGGCCGTGCTCCGCCTGGCCCGTCCAGTCGCCGCCCCATGAGCCGTTCCCGTTCATCCGCGTGACGCCCGGCACATGCGCCGCCGCGTGGTAGCACTGCCAGTCTCCCTGGCTGCCGCCGCTGATCACAAGCTCCTTCCCGTCCCATTCCGGCAGCGACTTGATCCACTGCAGATAGCGGATCGCCCGCAACGCGCACCACTTCCAGTAGCTCGTCTCCTTCCGCGCATTGCCCTTTGGGCCCATCCCGTATCCGTACCCCGTCTCGCTCACCTCCGCAAAGAAGTTTTTCACGTACTCCGTCCCGCGGCCAAGTTCATAGCCGTTCGGGTTGATGAGCATCGAGATGCGGTCGTGCGGACCTCCCTCCGGCGGCAACTGCTCGTCCTGGGACGCACCACGGTAGTTCGCCGAAATCGGCATCCTGTTCTCCTTCGACGCCTTCACGGGAATCGTGAGGTACCCCGTCACCGGCCAAGGCCCCGAGCAGGGGATACGCACGGCGTAGAGCCGCACCTCCTTGTCCTTGCAGGCAACGGGTTTCAACTCCGCATTCATCGGCACCGCATCGAGCTCCTTCAGGCACGCCGCCCAGAAGGCGTCGTAGTCCGCCGGCTCCGTCGCCATCGGGATCTCATTAGGACGCACCCCCGCGCCGCCCTGGAAGAAGACGCGCTTCTCCCAGCGATGGTTCTTGGGAACCCGCTTGCCATCCTTCGTGACGACGTTTGCCTCGAGGCACACGAAACCCGGTTTCTCCGTCTTCACGACGAGGCCGTTTTTCGGCAGCGGCAGCGGCAGGCGCCCCTTCTCCACAAGCCCGTCATCGCCGCGCCGCTCCCAGTCGACGAAGTAGGTATCCGCCGGCAGCGGCTCCTTCACGCCCTCGAGCGTGAGCGTGAACACCATCTCCTCGCCCGGCTCGAAGAAGATCTTCCCGCCCGGCGTCGTCCCCCTGATCATCGCCTGATCCCAGTCCACCGTGCCCGCAAAAGCCGTGCAGGAGAACACCGCCGCCACCAGCGTCGCCGTGACGAACGACCGCATCCCGTTTCTGCCGTATTCAAGTTTCATCGCCACCTGCTCCTATGCGTGTGCCTTATGCTCATTGGATGATGAGGACCGTGCCCTCGAAGCGGTAGACCCTCGCCGCGGTGGCGTTGGTCGACATGCTGATCGGAATCCGCTCGCCATCGGCAGACTGTCGCACGTTCAAAGCCGTGATGATAGATGCCGGTCGCGTCCGAATGAAAAGTCCCGTCCTCCGCATCCAGGTCAGCCAAGGCGATCCACCCGCCTTGCCATTTTCTTCAATCTTGTTTTGTCCTCTGCTCATTTTGCATTCCCTGTAATCTGACGACGAGGTCCGCGAAGATCATACGCTTATGACGAAGAACGGCGCAAGAACAGCGGAAACGAAACCGGATTTACAAACTGACCACATTCAACCATGCCGACTCTATCCCCCCCGCACCTTCAAAGTCAAGCGGCCGCCCGGCCACCTTTTAGTGAGATCCATCGAACGATCTGCCGCAGAACAACGCGCACCGAACCCGTTGGACTCAATTTTTGAGATGAGTCTTTGAGCGGCCACCCGCAAGGAGGCATTTTGAAAACACGACACCCCGTTAAGCCAACCACAACTGATGACCCAGGCCTTTCTTGGAAAGACCCCCTTACCGCCAACCACTCTCCGAATACTTCACCCGCAGCGCCTTCGCCAAACGATGGAACGCCATCCCCTTTGCTCAGAAAGAAGCAGCCGCCGCAGACATGCGTCGCAACCTCGCCCGCATCCGCAACGAAGCTGCCAAAACCTACCCGTGCGATCTCCCGCACGACACCCCCTCGGCCAGATAACTGTCTCCCCCTTTTACCCTCCCCATTGCGGTCAGTCCCCTGACCGCAATAAACACCAGCAGCCCCCGCGCGCCCGCCTCGCCCTCTAAACCTTACAGCCTCACCGCCTCACAGCCTATCCACCCGCCAGCCAGCGGCCAGTGTAGTGGGCGATTGCGTGGTTGGAACACGGCTGGGCGGAATAGAGGAGGAAGATCGCAAACCAAACTTGATATTCCCGGTCGGGAATATTTATGACTTGGATGTACTGGTTGGATCACAATGTTCCCGTTCGGTAACATTTGCAATTGACGGTGGCCTTTTCATCTGATATGTTCCCGATCGGTAACTATGACTATCCAAGACACAGCTCAAATAGGCACAGAGATTCGCGCGGCACGCAGACGGCTCAAGGTCACGCAAAAGGACTTGGCCATGACCAGCGGCACCGGCCTGCGCTTCGTCATCGATCTCGAAAGAGGCAAGCCCACCTGCCAGATCGGCAAGGTCCTGCAGGTGCTTCAGACACTGGGGCTGCGCGTCGAGTTGTCAGGATCCGCCGCGACTGCCCAGGAAGGCGGTGCGTCATGAGGCGCCTGATCGTCTATCTGGCGGGAGTTGCCGTCGGCGACCTGGAGCAGGACGACAGCGGCCTGCTCGAGTTCCGCTACCGTCCGGAATGGCTCGCACGGGACGGAGCGTCGGCCCTGTCGCGGTCGCTGCCGCTGCAGGGCGCCTCATTCCGCGGCAAGCACGCCCGCGCGTTCTTCGCCGGCATTCTGCCCGAGGAGGAGCCGCGCAGGCGTATCGCCTCCATTCTCGGAGTCAGCGAGCGCAACGATTTTGCCCTGCTTGAACGGATCGGCGGCAAACGAGTTCTTCTGCATGTCACTGGCCAAGGCCGTGGGGCTTAAGGTCTCAGCGGTCGAACGATTCGAGGTCGGCGACAAGGTGTGTATTCTCATTCAGCGGTATGACCGCACGGCCGCTACCGACGGCACCGTCACGCGCATCCACCAAGAGGACTTCTGTCAGGCGCTCGGATTTCCGCCGGAGCACAAGTACCAGCAGGAGGGCGGCCCCCTGTTGCGTGACTGTGTCGCGCTGCTCCGCGAGTGGTCCACCGCGCCGGTGCTCGACATCCGCGACTTCATCGACGGGCAGATCTTCAACGTGCTGGTCGGCAACGCAGACGCCCACGGCAAGAACTACTCCATGCTCTATCAGGATGGCCAGCGTCGGCTCGCGCCTTTCTACGACCTGGTCTGTACCCTTGCTTGGCCGGAGCTGTCAAAGACACCGGCGATGAAGATAGGGGGGAGCCCTTCCCTGGACGTGTTCACCGCCGCGCCTTGGCAGAAGATGGCGCAGGAATCGCGGCTGGGCTGGCCTATGATCCGCGAACGCATTGAGGCTCTCTGCACAAAAGCCACTGATGCGTTGCGCGGTTCCGCATTGTGCGAGGTGATGACCGGCCAGATGGAAGAACGGGTGGCCGCATTCGCGCAGGAACGGGCTTCTAATTTTTTGTCTTCACGGCCTTTTTCCCGCGATATTGGTTCATGGAAATTACTTTGTTAGTGTCTGGACTCTGTGAATCAACAAGCCAAGGGTGGTCATGGAGGATTAAGATTACGATTAAGCCCGCCGCGCGGCTGCGCCGCGAACGATCAAGGAGTAACCTTCAACGCTGACGTTGGGAGTAGACATCGAAATCGGGATCGGGATCGCTATCGGGATCGAACATCTTTCGACCCATCGCGAGAGGAGCCGCGCGGGACGGCTCAAAATGGACGATCCCGATCCCGATAGCGATTTGGATGAGAGCAAGCTCCGGCCAGTCGCGGGGCCGTACACGGTCACGGGAAGGCCGATGAGGCCGTCGTGTACGTGTACGTGAACGGGTACGGGGACGAGGGGCCACAAGAACCATGCCGCAGTGCCGACTGCATGGCACTCACTGGGTGCATGTCACACCCGCAGTTCTGACGTTATGAGTCAACTTTAAGATGCGTCGGCCCTGGGACACATCCGCCGTCAGATTGACAGGAGCGATGTGGCGTCGTATGCTCACAGTACTTGTAGTGAGGGAAAAACAATGAGAAAAACGTTGCCTTTCTTGTGTGTGGTCTTATCAACCGCCGGTGTTCAACCGGCACCGGCCGAACGCGCCGGCTGGCTAGACCCTGCGCCGCTAACGGAGCGCAGCACCGTGATCGCGCTGGAGAACGGCACGTTCGTGCGGGTGGATGTCTTGGGTGAACGGCTCTTCCGCATCCGCCAGGCAGCGACGACAAACTGGACGGAATCTGCACTCAACCGCTATGGCATTCTTGCCACCAACCTGCCGCCCGTTGCGTGTAACCGCGCCGAAACCGGCGGCCTTCTCACGGTCACAACCGGACAGGCTGCGTTATCGGTATCGCGCAAGGACGGCGCGCTTGCCCTGTCCGCCGCCGACGGGCGGCTGTTGACACGCCATGCGGCAGCCCCGGCACTCACGGATACGCGCGGCTACGCACTGCGTTTCGCGCTGGAGAAGGACGAACGCCTGTATGGACTGGGCGACGCCTGTCGCGACAATGTCATGCGGCGCGGACGTGCCTATGAGTGCTGGGTGCTCAACGTCACCTCGTATATCCCGATCCCAATGATCCTGAGCCGGCGCGGCTGGGGCCTGCTGATGAACACGACCTGGCGCAATACCTTTGATGTCGGGAAGAGCGATCCAGACGCGCTGATCTGCAGCGCGCGCCAAAGTCCGCTCGACTACTACCTCTTCTGCGGCGCGAATTATCGCGCGCTGCTCGACACCTACACGTCGCTGACCGGCCGGCCGGCCCTGCTGCCTGTTTGGGGGTATGGGTTCACGTATGTTTGCAATCAGAACATTGACGCCTTTCACTTGGTGAACGAAGCGCTTGAGTTTCGTCGCCAAGAGATGCCGTGCGACGTGATCGGCCTCGAGCCGGGATGGATGGAAAAATTCTACGACTACTCCACCAAAAAGAAGTGGCACCCGCAGCGCTTCTACTTCCCCTACTGGGCTCCCAAAGGCAACCACACCTTCATTGGCGCGCTGACACGCAAAGGCATCAAGCTCAGTCTCTGGCTCTGCTGCGATTACGATCTGGGCGTGTATGAGGAACAGTGCCTTGCGGGCGCGAAACAGCAAGCCACCGCGCGCCCTGCACTGCCTGACGGTGTGCCGGAAATCTTTCACGATGACCGCATCACCGGCAAACCCGGCACCGGCAAACCTGCGGCCCAGCCCGACGCGCCCGAAGGCGGTGAGCCGTGGTTCCAGCACCTCAAGCCGTTTGTCGACCAAGGCGTCGCCGCATTTAAGTTGGACGGCGCCGCGCAAGTGGTCGAGCACCCCAAACGCGCCTGGGGCAACGGCATGACCGACGAAGAGATGCACAACCTCTACCCTGTCATTTACGCCAAGCAGATGGCGCGCGGGTTTGAGGCGCACACACAACGGCGTGCGATGGTCTACTCCGCAGGCGGCTACGCCGGCGTGCAGCAGTACGTCGCAACCTGGGCGGGCGACACCGGCGGCGGGGCCAAACCGCTGGCCTCGATGTTGAACCTCGCCTTCTCCGGCCATTCGAACCACTCCTGCGACATGGACATCCACCATGCAGCCGGCATCCATTTCGGTTTCCTTCAAACCTGGGCGCAGCAGAACAACTGGGACTACTGGTATCAGCCCTGGCTGAATCACGACAGGCTCATTCCGGTCTTCCGCGCCTACGCACAGTTGCGCTACCGCCTGATGCCCTACCTGTACTCCTGCGCCGCCGACGCCGCTCAGACCGGTTACCCGGTGATGCGCGCGATGTCCATGGATTTCCCCGATGATCCGGCGTGGGACACATGCCTGGGGCAATACATGCTGGGCGATGCCCTGCTCGTTTCCGCCTTTGCCAAAGAGGTGCGCGTGCCGGCCGGCCGCTGGACCGATTTTTGGAGCGGCGACGTGGTCGAAGGGCCAGCAACGCTGCCGGTCAACGTAACCGGCACGCGGGGCGGCGCGTTGCTCGTCAAAGCCGGATCCATCATCCCGACCTGGCCGCCTGTAAGCTACGTGACCAAAGGCTGGCATGACGAGATCGGCCTGCTCGTCTACCCGGGCGCGCCGGGCACCTTCACGCTGTATGAGGACGACGGGGTTTCGCTGGACTGCCGAAACGGTCAGTTCGCACGCACGCGCGTGACCTGCGCCCCGCAGGGGACGCGCGTCACGCTCACCGTGGGCGGACGTGAAGGACGCTTTGCCGGCATGCCTGCCACGCGCACCTTCACAGCCACTCTGCATCTTGGCGCACAGCCCAAAACGGTGACGCTCGACGGCAACGCCGTAACCAACGCGGTCTGGGATGCGTCAGCCGGCACGCTCACCGCGCGGCTTCCCGCCTGCGGGGCCGCACCGCGCGTACTGGTTTGCGACTGACAAACGGTTTCCGAGCATGGAGGCGGCTGATCGCCCGTCACAGCGCGCGGAAACCGGGGCAATGCAGCTCGGGCATGAGCGCGACCGGCGCGAAATAGGCCGCGACCTTGTGGCGGCTGGCCAACGCGCGGAAGCGCTCCAGCGCGGCCCCGGACGGCTCAGCCAATCCCGCGCGCACCAGGTAGAAGGCCAGCTCGCCCGCGTCGGATTGAGCAAAGATCTGCGGCTCGCCCGCCTCGTCAGTATTGGCGGCGATCACCGTGGCGCCCTGAGCCGTCAGCAGGTCGCAGACAAACAGCACGGCCCGCGCATGGTCGCTCCGCGGCTCGACACGGTGATGGGCGGACGCACTCACGGCGCGGCGTCCGCCTTCAGTGTGTCGGCAGCCTTTTGATACTTCGCGATCGCATCGCGGATGCACTCCAGCGCGGCGCGCGAAGAGATCGTGGCGGCGGTGATGGCGTCCACCTCGCCGCCGTCCTTCTTCACACGCCAATCCCCGTTCAGCGGGCGGCCCAGCAGCGGCTTGCGGAAGGCGTCCGACTCCATTTTCGTGCCGAGCCCGGGCGTTTCGCTGGCCACGAGCTTCTGATAGTTCACCAGGCGGCCGTCGGCACCCAGCCCGACCATCAGAACGATCTCGCCGCCGTAGCCGTTCTTGGAACGGCCCTCGACCGCGACGGCGGCGAGCTGCCCCTCTTTGCGGGCGACGAAAAAGGTTTCGCCGGCCACGGCTTTCTTCTCAGGCAGCGACGCGCCCTCGGGCATCACCTTGGCGGCCGCCGACGCCGTGCGCAACTCCAGCGCGGCGGCGATCGGCGCCTTGGTAGTGTTGTAGACTGCGGCGAGCAGCGCCGAGCTGACCGCGCAGATGAGCGTGAGCACGAGAATCAGTTTGAACGTGTCTTTCATGAACGGGCGCACTCCTTCTTGGTGCCGAAGACGCGGTTGCGCGTGGCGCGGTTGATGAGCGGCGTGAAAGCGTTCATGATCAGGATCGCGAAGCTCACGCCCTCGGGGTAGGCACCGGTTTTCACGGTGCGGATCAACATCGTGATGACGCCGCAGCCAACGCCGAACACCAGCATGCCGCGACGCGTGAGCGGCGAGGTCACCATGTCCGTGGCCATAAAGAACGCGCCCAGCAGCAGGCCGCCGGACAGCAGGTGCACATGCGGCGGGAGTGACGCGCCCGGCATGACCAGATGCAGGATCGCGGCATAGACAAAGACGGTGGCCAGATAGGCGACCGGGATGTGCCAGGTGATGACCCGGCGGATCAGCAGATAGGCGGCGCCAAGCAGCAGGGCCGCGGCCGAGGTTTCACCGATGCAGCCGTTGACATTGCCCAGAAAGAAATCCTTGAGCAGCCCCAGATCGCTGAACAACGGCATCGGTGCGCCGGCCTTGAGCGCCTCTTTGGCGAAACCCAGCGGCGTGGCGGCGGTCAGGGCGTCCACCGCTGTTTCCGTCGCCTGCGTGGTGGCGCTGCCGGCGGCGTAGGCCACCTTCTGAATCCAGGGCGAACGGCTCCAGGTGGTCATCGCGCCGGTGAACGAGATGAGCATGAAGGCGCGTCCCGCCAGCGCGGGATTGAAAGGGTTGTAGCCGAGGCCGCCGAAGACCTGCTTGGCCACGGCGATCGCAAAGACGGAACCGGCCACCGCCATCCAGGTCGGCAGGGCGGGCGGCAGGTTGAAGGCCAGCAGCAGGCCGGTGATGACGGCGCTGCCGTCTGAAAGCGACGACGCGCGCCGCATCGCCCGGCGGCAGAGCCACTCGGTCAGCAGGCAGGTCGCCACGCAGACCCCGGCGAGGCGCAGCGCCTGCCACTGGAAGAGCCAGAGCGACATGGCGAAGGCCGGCATGAGCGCGATCACCACATCGAGCATGATGCGCGTGACCGATTCCCCGCAGTGGGCGTGCGGCGAAGAGCTGATGATGAGAAGGTCTGATGGGGCGTCGGGTTTCATGGGGAAAGGGGAGGGTGGTTTCTGGTTACGGGTTTCTGGTTTCTGGAGGCGGGTTAGGGGGTTTTCTTGGCGGCGGCGCGGCGGGCCATCACCACCGTTTTGCCGCGGCGCATATGGTGAACCAGCGGGCGCCGCGCCGGACAGACAAACGCGCACGACCCGCATTCAATGCAGTCCATGAGCGCGAGCGGTTCGGCCCCGTCGATGTCATCCGCCTCGATGCATTGGCTCAGCTCGGCGGGACTCAGGCGCATCGGGCAGGCATCCACGCAGCGCCCGCATGCGATACAGGCCTGCGACGAGAAGTCGGAGATTTTTTTCGGCGAAAGCAGCAGCAGGCCGGAGGCCGTCTTGCCGGTGGGCACCGCGAGGCTGCTAACCGCGAAACCCATCATCGGCCCGCCCGAGATCACTTTGGCCGCCTGGCCGGCCATGCCGCCGCACGCCGCCACCAGATCGCTGTACAGCGTGCCGCAGGGCGCGAGCAGGTTCGCGGGCTGCGTGATGGCATCGCCGGTGACTGTGATCACGCGGCGCACCAGAGGCCGGCCGTTGACCACGGCGTCAAAAACAGCGAAGGCGGTACTGACATTTTCCACGACGCAGCCGACATCCATCGGCAGGCCACCGCGCGGCACTTCGCGTCCGGTGACGGAAAAGATCTGTTGTTTCTCGGAACCTTGCGGATAGCTGGTGCGGAGCACGGTGACGGCCACATCGCCATCCGTATCCTGGAAGGCCTTCTCCATGGCGGCAATGGCGTCCGGCTTATTGTCCTCGATCGCGATGCGCAGAGAGCGGGCGCCGAGGATATGGCGGATGATCTCCGCGCCGATGCGGATCTCGGCAGCGTGTTCCAGCATCATGCGGTGGTCGGAGGTCAGATACGGCTCGCACTCGGCACCGTTGAGGATCACGGTGTCGATCGGCTTGTCGCTGGGCGGCGAGAGCTTCACGCGCGTGGGAAAGCCCGCGCCGCCCATACCGACGACCCCGGCGGCGCCGATGTGGTCGATCAACTGCTTCGCGTCGGTGAAGCGCCACTCGGGAAAGGTCGGCAGCGGCTGCCACACCTGTTCGGGCGCGGTCTCGATCACGACGGCGGCGCAGGTGCGGCCCGAGGCGGTGAGCGTCTCTTCGAGCGCGACCACCTTGCCGGCGGCCGGCGCGTGGACCGGCGCAGAGATGAAGCCGGCGGCCTCGGCGATGAGCTGTCCGCCCGCGACCGTGTCGCCGACTTTGACGACCGGCTTGGCGGGCGCGCCAAGATGCTGCGACATCGGCACCGTCAGGCGCGCGGGCAGCGGCAGCTCACGGATCGGCGCGGCGGCAGCAAGCGCCTTGTTGTAGGCGGGGTGAATGCCTCCCCGGAAGGTGTGCGGCGATGGGATGGTAGCCATGGAAAAAAAGGAGGAGTTAGGAGTTAGGAGTTGAGGCGGGGGCGTCTTTGCGGATGCAGTGGCCGGGGCACTTGGCCACGGTCTCTTCATTGGTCAACGGTTTGGCGTAATCGACCACCGCGAGGAAGCCATCCATGTTGATCGCGCCGTCGGCCAGCTTGGTGCAGATGCGGCAACCGATGCAGCCGGTGCCGCAAACCTTCTTGACGGCGGGGCCTTTGTCTTTCGAGCTGCACAGCACATGGATCTCGGCGGCGGCCGGCACGAGTTTGATCAGTTTCCGCGGGCAGGCAGCCACGCACTTGCCGCAGGCGATGCACAGCGCCTTGTCGACTTTGGCGATGCCGTTCACGATGCGGATCGCATTCACGGGGCAGACCCGGCCGCAGGAGCCGTACCCCAGGCAGCCGTAGGTGCAGCCCTTGTCGCCGCCCGCCGTGGCCTGTGCGGCCGAGCAGTCGGTGATCCCGTTGTAGGCGGCGCGGCGGAGCGCCTCGGTGTCGTCGCCGCAGCAGAGCACGATCGCGACACGCCGTTCCATCGCGGCCGCGGCGCGGCCGAGAAAGGCCGCGATCGCTTGGGCACAGGCCGGACCGCCGGGCGCGCAGAGGTTGCATTCCGCGTGGCCGGACACGATCGCGCGCGCATAGTCAGCGCAGCCCGCATAGCCGCAGCCGCCGCAATTCGCGCCGGGCAGCATCTCGGTCACCTTGCCGATACGCGGATCCTGCGGGACGCTCAGATATTTCTCGGCCACGGCCAAGGCCGCCGCGCTGGCCAAGCCGATGCCGCCGATGCAAAGGGTGGATGTTGTGATGGGGTCCATGGGGAGAGCAGAGTGTTGAGAGTGGAAGAGGTTTATTTGACCAGACCGCTGAAGCCCATGAAGGCCAGGCTCAGCAAGCCGGCGGTCACCAGCGAAATCGCCACGCCCTTAAAGCAGCGGGGCGGCGCGGCGCGTTCGATTTTCTCGCGCAGGCCGGTGAAGATCAGCAGGGCCAGCGCAAAGCCCAGCGCGGCGGCAAAGCCGAACAGGACCGACTTGAAAAAGCCGTAGCCCTCTTTCATGTTCAGCACCGCGACGCCGAGCACCGCGCAGTTCGTGGTGATCAGCGGCAGGAAGATGCCGAGCGCGGCATGCAGCGGCGGCGCGAAGCGCTTCATCACGATATCGATGAGCTGCACCAACGCCGCGATCACCAAAATAAACGAGAGCGTCTGAAGAAACTTATCGAGACCCAGCGGCACGAGCAGGTAGGTCTGCAGGCACCAGGTGACCGCCGACGCGATGGTGATCACAAAGACGACCGCGCCCGACATGCCCAGCGCGGTTGAGATCTTCTTGGACACGCCGAGGAACGGGCAAATGCCAAGAAACCGGCTCAGCACAAAATTGTTCACAAGAATCGCGCTGATGATCAAAAGCAGGTATTCCATACCAGACCCTTTCACAGACACAAACGGGGAAAAGTCCAAAAAGGATACCTGATTCGCTGAGGCGCTTCAAGCCGAAGCCGCTATCAAACCGTCAGGAAGACCGCCAGCGCGGTCACGAGATAGCCGGCAACCGTCGCGATCAGAACGCGATCGGTCAGCAAAACTTTTTCCGGACGTCCGCCCTCGTTCTTGCGGTAGACCAGCTCCAGATAGCGAAACAGGCCGAAGACCACAAACGGGATGGTCAGGCCCAGCCGGTCGGTGCCGAAGCGGCGGACCGTCTCTTCGGAGAGCGTGTACATGGCGTAGCAGACCAGCGTGGCCCCGGCCGTGATACTGATCTGGAGATCGAGCAGATGACGGTCATAGCCGGCCAGCGCCTCGCGGTGTCGGGCCCCCTCGTCCTCCAGCAGGACCTTTTCGTGGCGCCGCTTGCAGAGCGCGAGGAAGAGGGCCAGCAGGAAGGTGCAGAGCAGCAGCCACGGCGAGATGCGTGCCTCCAGCACGCTCGCCCCCGCGATCGCCCGCAGCACAAACCCGAGCGCAATCACAAACACGTCCACATACGGAATGCGCTTGAGCGCGAAGGTGTACACGAGCTGCATGAGGAGGTACCCGCCCAGCACCGCACTGAACGCGCCGGGCAGCGGCAGCGCCCCGGCCATCCCCGCGGCCAGCAGGAATACGGCGACCACACCGGCCGGGCGCGCCTGAATCTCGCCGGCGGCCAGCGGCCGCAGGCGTTTCACCGGATGCCTGCGGTCCGCCTCGCGATCGCGCAGGTCATTGATCAGGTAGATGCCGCTGGCGACGGCGCAGAAACAGGCCACCGCCGCCCCCTCAAGCAGCAGCGGCAGCACGCCCTGCACATGCGAACTCTGGCTGGGGTCCCATTTGGCGAAGAAATAGGCCGCCGGCACGATGCCGTTCTTCATCCATTGGGCGGGACGGAGCGCGCGCAACCAAGGCCATTTCAAAAGGGTGTTCACGCGCCGGCTTTCCTCGGAGACCGACGGAACCCGCACCGCGCCCACAGCCGCAGCACCATCAGCATCGCCTCGGTCGCGATGTTGGCCCGCATCTTGGAATAGCCCGCGCGCCGGTCCTCGAACACGATCGGGATTTCCTGAACGGTGAAGCCTTTCATCCACGCGGTATGCGTCATCTCGATCTGAAACGAGTAGCCGTTCGAGGTGATGCGGTCCAGATCGATCGCCTCCAGCACCGCACGCCGGAAGCACTTAAAGCCGCCGGTCGGGTCGTTGACCGGCATCCCGGTGACGGCCCTCACGTATTGCGCCGCGCCGGTCGAGAGCAACAGCCGATTCATCGGCCAGTTCATGACGCGGATCCCGCCGATGTAACGCGAGCCGAGCACCAGATCGGCGCTCTCGCGCGCGGTCTTGAGCAGCGTCGGCAGAACAGCCGGATCATGCGAGAAATCGCAATCCATCTCGCAAATCAGCGCATAGTCACGCGCCAGCGCCCACTTGAACCCCGCGATATACGCGCGCCCGAGCCCCTCCTTGCCGGCCCGGTGCAGCACAAGGACGCGCGGCTCGCGCGCCGCGATATCGTCCAGCAGCGCGCCCGTGCCGTCGGGCGAGTTGTCATCCACGAACAGAATGTTGGCCTCCGGCACCTGTCCCAGCACCGCCTCGGCCATCGGCCCCACATTCTCCCGCTCATCGTAAGTCGGAATGATGATCAGCGCTTTCTCATTCATTTGAGCGCAGTATACATGTTTCAGCCGACGCATGGCCACCCCATTTTGCGCGGTTGCATTTCCGCGCAGGACCCCGTACACTGGGCGCGTCATGACCACGTTTTACCTTCAAAACGCCAGAGTTCTCGACCCCGCATGCGGTCGGGACGAGCCTGCTGATCTTTATGTCCGCGACGGGGTGATCCAGTCCCGCTGCGTCCCTCCTGACAGTGTGCCGCGTATCGATGGCACCGGCCTGCTGGTCGCGCCGGGCTTCTGGGACGTGCACGTCCATTTCCGCGATCCGGGAAACGGTGCGGCCGAGACGCGCCGCACCGGTGCTGCCGCGGCCGCTGCCGGCGGGTTCACGCGGGTCGTGACCATGCCCAACACCGTGCCGGCCGGCGACACGCCCGCCTGGGTGCGCGAGCAGATCGAGGATGACCTGCCGGTCCGGATTCTGCCTTCCGCCTGCATCTCCAAAGGCCGCCAGGGACGCGAGGTCGCCGATCTCGAAGCCCTCGCCGCCGCCGGTGCCGCCGCCTTCACCGACGACGGCGCGATGGTCGACGACGACGCGGTCATGCGCGCAGCGATGACCCGCGCCCGGCGGCTCGGCAAGCCGGTCATGGACCACGCGGTCGTGCCGGCGCTCGCCCGAAACGGCGTGGTCCGCGACGGCCCGGCCGCGCGCCGCCTGGGCCTGCCGCTCTTTCCGCCGGAAGCCGAGGTCGAGGCCGTGTTGCGCGACATCCGGCTCTGCCGCGAGACCGGCTGCGCCACACACATCCAGCACATCTCTTGCGCGGGTTCGGTCGCGGCCATCCGCGACGCGCGCGCCGAAGGCCTGCCGGTCACCGGAGAGGCCTCGCCCCACCATCTCGCGATCGCCGCCGAGGAGATCCCGGGCGACGACGGCAACTACCGCATGAACCCGCCGCTCGGCAACCACGACGACGTGCGCGCCATCCGTGACGGCGTGCTGGACGGCACGCTCACCCTCTTCGCCACCGACCACGCGCCCCACACCGCCGAGACCAAAACACGCGGCTTCCTCAAAGCCGCGTTCGGCATCATCGGACTCGAAACCGCGATCGGCGTCACCTGGGAGATCATGGTCCTCAAAGAGGGGCTTCCCCCGCTGACCTGGGCCGCCCGCTGGACCACCGGCCCCGCCGCGCTGCTGGGCCGCCCCGCGCCGTCCCTCGCGACCGGCGTGCTCGCGGACCTCGTGGTGATCGACCTGCGGACGCCGTGGCGCGTCACGCCGGACACCTTCCGCTCGCTCTCGCGCAACACGCCGTTCGCCGACTGGACGCTGCATGCCCGCCCGGTGCTGACGGTGTGCGAAGGCCGCATCACCTTCACGAACCCGGACGCCGTCGCTCTGGAGGAACCCGTATGAATCCCGCCTTTTTTGAAGCCGCTGCCGCCGCGCTGCCCGACCTCTGCCGCGACCAGCCGCCGGCCTGCGGCCTGATCCTCGGCTCGGGGTGGAGCCAGGCCCTGACCATCGACACGCCGCTGCTGCGCCTGCCTTACAGCGCGATCCCCGGACTCGGCGCCAGCACGGTCGTCGGCCACGCGGGCGAATTCCTGCTCTTCGACCGCCACGGGCTGCGCGTCGCGGCCTTTCTCGGCCGCCGCCACTGGTATGAGGGCGCGGGCTGGGGACCGGTCGTGCTGCCGGTCGAGCTGCTGCGCCGCCTGGGCACCCGGAACCTGCTGATCACCAACGCCTCGGGCGGCATCTCGCCTTCGCTCGCCCCCGGCGACCTGATGGCCATCCGCGACCACATCAACACCGTCGGCATCTCGCCGCTCATCGGGCCGGTCGTGGCCGGCTGGGGGCCGCGTTTCCCCGACCAGTCTCAAGTCTATTCGCCGGCGCTCATCGACCTGCTGCGCAAAGCCGCGCACGACACCGGTGCGGCCCTTTCCGACGGCGTCTACGCCTTCACCTCAGGTCCCGGCTACGAGACCCCCGCCGAAATCCGCGCCTACGCCGGGATGGGCGCGGACGCGGTCGGCATGTCCACCGTGCCCGAGGCCACCGTCGCGAACGCCGCCGGCCTGCGCACCGCCGGCCTAAGCTGCATCACCAACATGGCGGCCGGCATCAGCGGTCCGCACCTGTCGCATGAAGAGGTGATCGGCCAGACCCGCAAAACCCTGCCGGTCATGGCAACGCTGCTCGACGCTTTTCTCGCCCGTCTCGCCCAAACCCTTTAACCCCCCCTCCCCCTTTCTCCTTTCTCCTTCTTACTTCTTACTTCTTACTTCTTACTTATTACTTATTACTTCTTACTTTTATTATGTTCCCCCCTCCCACACCCGCTTTTGTTGTCGATGAAGCCGCCCTCGAGCGCAACCTCGCCATTCTGGACGCGGTCAAGCGTCGCACCGGCTGCCGCGTCCTGCTCGCGCTGAAAGCCTTCTCGATGTTCAGCGTCTTCCCGCGCATGCGGCGCGTGCTGGACGGCTGCTGCGCCAGTTCGGTGCACGAAGCGCGCCTCGGCCGTGAAACCTTCGGCGGCGAGGTCCACGCCTTTGCAGCCGCCTTCTCCGAAGCCGACATGCGCGAGATCGCGGCGCTGGCCGACCACGTGACGCTCAACTCCTTCGCGCAGCTCCGCCTGTTCCAGCGCATTGCGGCCGAAAGCGGGCGCGCCGTCACCTGCGGCCTGCGCATCAATCCGGAGCACTCAGAAGGCGCCGCCGAAATCTACGACCCCTGCGCCCCGCGCTCGCGCCTGGGCGTGCGCCGCGCGGCCTTCGCCGGCGAAGCGCTGCACGGCGTGACCGGCCTGCACGCGCACACCCTGTGCGAACAGGACGCCGCGCCGTTCGCGCGCACGCTGGCCGCGATCGAGCAGCGCTTCGGCGACCTGCTGCCGCGCCTCGCCTGGATCAATTTCGGCGGGGGCCACCACATCACGCGGCCCGGCTACGATCTTGACCTGCTGTGCGCCACGCTCACCGCGTTTCGCGCGCGCCATCCGAACATCGAGACCGTCTATCTCGAACCCGGCGAAGCCTGCGCCCTCAACGCCGGCACGCTCGCGGCGACCGTGCTGGACGTGGTGGAGAACGGCATGCCGATCGCCATCCTTGATGCGTCGTGTGCCTGCCACATGCCGGACGTGATGGAGATGCCTTACCGGCCGCGCGTTTTCCGCGACGCCGCCTGGCGCGGCCAGGCCGAACCCGGACCGGCTGCCGACCGCGGCTGCGACCCCGGCGTCAAGGCCCACACCGTGCGGCTCGCGGGCGCGACCTGCCTCGCGGGCGACATCATCGGCGACTGGTCGTTCGACACGCCGCTCCGGCCCGGCGACCGCGTGGTCTTCGAAGACATGGCGCACTACACGATGGTCAAGACCAACACCTTCAACGGCATCCGTCTGCCGGCGATCATGCTGCGCGGGCCGGACGGCGCGCTGCGCACGGTGCGCGCCTTCGGTTATCAAGACTTCAAGAGCCGCCTCTCATAGTACCAAGAATTGCAATCGCTGTACCGGCAAGGTATGATGCACGTTGATGTTTGGCATAAGAATCGATAGGAATGTCCGGAGTAAATGGGTGAGGCGGGCGGCGCGCGGCGCGGCCTTTGCGGCGGCGGCCGCATGCGCGTGGCCGCGGCATGAGCCGTCATGGCTGGCCGGCGTGGTGCCGGCCCTGAGCCCCTTCAACGCATGGGTGACGGCGGCAGCCGGCGCCGGCGGGCTCTTTCTGCTGGGGGCGCTTGTCCCCGCCGTGCTCAGCGTGGTCTGGCCGCGGGCCTTCTGCCGCTGGCTGTGCCCGGTCGGCACTTGTCAGGACGCAATGGCCGGCTGGGTGCCGCGGCGCGGCTGGGTCGGACGCGTGCCGCGCGTGGGGCTCGGAATCGTCGCGGTGGCGGTCGGCGCGGCGCTGGCGGGCTATCCGCTCTTCGGCTGGCTCGATCCGCTGGTGCTCTTCAATGCGGCGTTCGGCGCGGCGCGGCGTCAGCTTGAGCTGCGCGACTGGCTTGCGGCGGCCGGCCTGCCCGCTCTGCTGCTGCTCGCGTTTCTCGCGCCCGGACTCTGGTGCGGCCGGCTCTGCCCGCTGGGAGCGGTACAGGATCTGCTGCGTGTCCCGTTCCGCCTGCGCGCGCTGGACGCGGCGGCACGGCGCAGCGAAAGCGCCGCGCTGGGGCGGCGCGCGTTCCTGGGCCTCGGGCTGGGCGCCGGCTACCGGCTGGCCCTGTACCCCGCGCGCGCCGACGGTCCGCCGTCCGCCATCCGGCCGCCGGCCAGCGAAGGCGAGGCGCGGTTCACAAGGCTCTGCACGCGGTGCGGGGCGTGCGTGCGGAGCTGCCCCAGCGGCATCATCCGTTTCGGCGGCACCGGCGCCGGCTGGGCCGGCGTGCTGGCGCCGGAAATCGCTTTTGATAACGGCTATTGCCCGCCGTCCTGCACCCAGTGCGGCCAGGTCTGCCCGAGCGGCGCGATCCCGCGCTTCACGCAAAAGAACAAGCACCGGCGTCCGATGGGCGAGGCGCGCGTGGATGAGAACCACTGCCTGCTGAGTTTCAGCCGCGAGTGCGGCGCCTGTGTCGGAGCGTGCCCGTACGGCGCGCTTGACATGGCCTGGGATTCCGAAAACATGACGAGCCGGATTGTGGTCGATGCCGCGCGCTGCACCGGATGCGGCTGCTGCGAGTATGTCTGCCCGGCCTCGCCCAAAGCCATGAGGATTCACGCATGAAAATCGCAGCGTTGATGGCCGACTGCCGCACCTTTCTCGACCGGGGCGTGTGGGAGACCGACTGCCGCACCCTGCCGTGGCCTCGCAGGATAGGCATCTTTGCGGTCCGACTCGGCTCGCTGGTGCTCTCGGGCTTTAAAAGCGACCAGTGCTCGCTGCACGCCGCCTCGCTGACGTTCTTCACCCTGATGACGCTGATCCCGATCCTGGCGCTGACGCTGGCGATGGCGCGCGCATTCGGCGGCGCGGATCTGGCCAAAGCGCAGTTCGACAAGCACCTGAACGGCTGGATGGCTCAGATGGAGCAGTCGGTCGAGGCCAAGGTGCAGGCCGAGGGCATCGCGGAAGAGGCGGTGCCGGACGAGGTGGCGCAGGCCTTTTCCGAGCAGGTGCGTGAGATCGCCGACCAGCTCTTCGTGCAGCTCGATCAACTCAAGTTCGGCACGCTCGGCGGCATCGGCGCGGTGATGCTGCTCTGGACCGTGATCGGCATGCTGGGCAAGGTCGAGTCGAGCTTCAACCAAGTCTGGGGCGTGGAACAGCAGCGACCGCTGGTGCGGAAATGTTTCGACTACCTCGGCGTGTGCCTGATCCTGCCGTTCCTGGTGACTGCGGCTTCGAGCGTGCCGGTCGCCTCGATGGTCACCGGCTTCATGGACAAGACAGTGGGCGGCATGGTCTCGGACGCCACGCGCACGCTGCTGGACAGCGGGCTCTTCAAGCTTTCGGTCACGGTGCTGATCGGCACGCTGACCTTCGCCTTCCTGCTGGGTTTCATGCCGAACACGCGCGTCAAGCTGGTGCCGGCGCTGGCCGGCGGCTGCGTCACCGTGATCCTGTTCGGCGGCTGGCTCAAACTCTGCGCGATGTTGCAGATCGGGATCGCCAAGTACAGCACGCTTTACGGCAGTTTCGCGGTGCTGCCGATCCTGCTGCTCTGGGTGTACACAAGCTGGCAGATCATCCTGCTGGGCGCGGAGATCAGCTTCGCGGTGCAGCACCGCGACACCTATGTGCGCGAACAGCACGCGGCCGATGCCAGCCTGCGCGCGCGCCTGCTGCTGGCGCTGACGCTCTGCGCCGAGACCGCGCGCCAGGCCAAGGCCAGCGCGGGCGGACCTTTCGCGGCGGAGGCCTACGCTGAGAAACACGGGATCCCCGTCCGTTTCGTCAAGGACATCCTGGACGATCTCGTTCGCAACCGCATCCTGGCGGAGGTCGCGAACCGGCCCGGCGAGTACCTGCTCTACCGGTGCGGTGACACGCTGACGGTTGCCGACATCGCGAAGGTGATCCTGGATGACGGTGAGCCGATTGAGGCGCTGGGACTCAACGATCTGAACGACGCGGTGCTGGCTTTCAGCGCAGAGTTTGACGAGACCCTGGCCACACGTTTCGCGCGGCCCTTGGCCCAGATGTAAGGCTCAGTGAATGTCGTCGGTGTCGGGCGGGATATAGGCGCGTCCCTCGATCACGCGAATCGTTTTCCAGCGCCCCTGTTGCCAGCGCCACCAGAAACCGCCCGCCAGCACGCAGACATACACCGCGAGCCAGCTCCAGAGGCCGAGAATACCGGCGCCGGCCCACAGCAGCAGGAACGAGCCGGGGACCAGCAGGACCCACGAACCGACGACCATGTAGACCATCACGAAGCGCGTGTCGCCCGCGCCCTTCAGCGCACCGCTCAGGACGATGCTCACGGTGTCCAGCAGGCCCCAGACGGTCATCAGCAACAGCATGTTGCGTCCGAGGCCCAGCAACTCCTCCGCGGTGAACCCGGCATCCTCCGAGCGGAACAGCTCGAAATACTCGCGTGGAAACAGCACAAACGTCGCGCCGATCACGCACATGTAGATCATTCCCATCTTGAGGCCGGTGTATCCGGCACGCTGGGCGGCTTCGGAACGCCGCGCACCCTGGTGCTGCCCCACCACCGTCGAGGCGGCCAGCCCGAACCCAAGGAGCGGCGCAAAGGCGAGATTATTGATGCTGAACGCGATGTTGCTGGAGGCGAGCGCCAATTCGCCCATGCGTCCGGTCAGCATGATAAAGACCGCGAACGAGCCGACGTCCATCAGCAACTGCAGGCCGGACGGAGTGCCGAAGCGAATGATCCGGGCCAGCAGCGCGCCGTCCGGCTTCAGCACCTGCGGCAGGCCGGCCGCATGGAAGGCCGGATCGCGCCAGAACAGCGCAAGCTGGATCAGACAGGTGACGAAGCCCGACACGAGCGTCGCATAGGCCGCGCCCGCGATGCCCATTTCAGGGAAGCCCCAGTGGCCGAAAATCATCGCGTAGTTGAGCGCGATGTTCAGCGAGCAGCCGAGGGTGTTGGCGATCATGTTGACCGTCGTGCGGCCGATGCCCATGAAATAGCCGCCGATCGCCGAGTTGAGCGGCACCATGATGCCGCCCGCCATCAGGATCAGGAAGTAGACGCGCTCCGCCTCGATCACCGCCGGCGCGTGACCGCTCAGCGTGATCAGCCAGAGCCCGAGCGGAATCAGCACCAGGATCAACGGCCACGAGGCGAGCGCCAGCCAGAGCCCTTGCACAGTGGAGCGCACGCACTGTGCGGACTCTTTGGCCCCGTGGTAATGCGCGGTGAAGGTGCCCGCGTAACCGGTCAGCGCCTGGAAAAAGCAGATCAGCGTGTGCGCCAGAATGCCGGCCGGCAGCGCCGCCTGAATGGCCACGCTGCTGTAGCGCGACAGAAACACGCGGTCGCAGAACTGCATGATCGTGTACGACGCCATGCTGAGGATCAGCGGCGCGGCGATGCGCCACATTTCACGGTAGCCGCCCGGCAGCGGCGTATGGTCCGGCGGACGGTTCACGGGCGGGCTTCCAGATGCTGGCGCACGTAATCGGCCACTGCCTGTTCCAGCGGCTGGAAGGCGTGTCCGCAACCGGCCGCGCGCAGCTTGCGCGTGTCGGCCTCGGTGAAGTACTGGTATTTGTCGCGCAGGTGCGGCGGCATGTCCACGAAGTCGATCCTCGGCTCGCGCTCCATCGCGGCGTAGATCGCGCGCAGCAGGTCGAGCCAGGAGCGGGCCTGGCCGGTGCCGCAGTTATAGAGGCCGGAGACCTCCGGATGGTCATGAAAGAAGAGCGTGACCGCAACCGCGTCTTTGACATACACGAAATCGCGCACTTGGCCGCCATCGGCATACTCCGGCCGGTGCGAGCGGAACAGCGCGAATGCGCCGGTCTCGCAGATCTGGTGGTAGGCCTTGTGGATCACGGAGCGCATCTCGCCTTTATGCGCCTCGCCCGGCCCGAAGACATTGAAGTATTTGAGTCCGGCGATGCGGTCCAGCCAGCCTTCGCGCAGGGCGATCAGGTCGAATTTTTGTTTCGACCAGCCGTACAGGTTCAAGGGCTGAAGGCGCGGCGTGACCGCGTCGTCGTCCGAATAGCCCTGCTCGCCGTCGCCGTAGGTCGCGGCGCTCGAGGCGTAGATGAAGCGCGTGCCGCCGGCCAGGCACCACGCGCACAGCTCGCGGGTGGTGCCGGTGTTGTTGTCATCCAGGTAGGCCTGATCGGTCTCAGTGGTCGAGCTGCACGCGCCGAGATGGAAGAGCGTCCGGGCCGGCGCGAGCCGTCCGGTGCGCAGGGCCTCGCGGAACGCGTCGCGGTCGAGGTAACGGCGGTAGGCCAGCGCCGCCAGATTCCGTTCCTTGGCCGGATGGTTCAGATGGTCCACCACCAGGATGTCGTCGATCCCCCGCGCGTTCAGCGCCGCGACCAGATTGCTGCCGATCAGCCCCGCCCCGCCTGTGACAATAAACTGTTCCATTTCGGCTTCTTTCCTCATGACAGAAAAGAGTGTATCAATCCGCGCGGGGTTTAGGCGAGAGAGGAGTTCGGCGGCGAAAGTCCTTCCCATCGAAAACCCGGAGGCACGTCTTTCAACCCAGACCGACTCGCCAGCGGGATCACTTCGGCGGAAACAGCTCGAACTCCCAAACCGTCGGCGCGAACGTGGCCTCCAAGACGTTCAGCCGCACATAGCGCGCCGTCACGGGCTTGAACTCGGCGCCGAACTCGCGCAGGCGATTCACGTCCGGCTCCGCAAAACGGCCGCGCCGGTCAGGCGGCACGTTCAGCAGCAGCACCGAGTTGCGGCCGACCGACTTGAAGTAGATGTCCATCAGGTGCTCGATGCTCTTGACCTTGGCATCCTCTTTCTCATGGTAGAACCAGCCGGGCCGGATGGAGACATCACACTCGGCCGGATGCCAGACCGGCTTGCCGTCCCGCGTGCGCACGCTCGACTCGCCCTCGCGCGCGAAGCCCGACTCGTTGCCGACCCAGCGGATGTCCGGCCCCATGATGGCGATCAGCGCCTTGGGCTGCCGCCGGCGGATCACCGCATAGTAGCGCGTCCAATCGTAACCCTGCTTCTTGCCTTTCGACGGGTCTCGACGGGTGTCGACGGAACGACTGGAACGAGGAGTGTCGAGACCGGTCGATCCTGTCGAGTCCTGTCGCTCAATCTGGCGCACGCCCTTGCACGCCGGATAGCTGTCTTAATCTCAGCATCTACCCAAGCCTTGCCATGAGCGATGATATCTTCCCCAAAAGCATCGTAGAATACGTCATATTTCTTCTTAAAGGCGCTTCCTAAATCAGTAACAGCGCTCCCGCTTCCATGTTCCTTTATAGCACGCATGACGACGGCGTGAACGATGGTTCTGTGCGAATCATAGTACCCAAGGACTTTGCGGATAAACGCATAAACATTATCTGTCTTGTCTTGATCGCCATCTTCAGCGATGTTTTTTTAACCAGAGTAATAAAAGCATCAACCTTTTCGGACGAATCTGCTTCAAACAGGGAGATTGCCCAGGTTCCTGGAGTGCATGGAGCACTGAGCCAAAGAAGAAATTGAGTATTGTGTACATTGAGCCGTCCAGCAATACACTCTTCTATCCAATTTAATAGCGTCTTCCAAAGGGCTTCAGATCGGTTACGTAAGGGATTAGATGCCTTTGCAACGAATGATTTATTCTGTTCCGCAAGAACACAACCGTCAGTGTTTGTAACGCCGACATCATCGATTAATTCAAACGATACTGTACTTCCCGGTTCAGCCTTAAGTAGAAGCCACAAAAAAACACGATCAAGCTGTCGCATGAACCCATACGCCGATTCGGCAGCCGTTTTGTCGATTATAGCGCTTTTCAGGTCGTCTTTATTCTTCATTTTGCCCTCACACCTTGAACACCTTCATCACCTCGTCGCCGAGGTGGTTGATGACTTTGACGGCGATGCGGCCGGACAGGGGTTTGGAGAAGGGACGCGAGGTGTCGCTGTTGAGCGTGGCCCAGGCGTCTTCGTTGATCTCGGCCTTGAGGGTGGTCTTGAGGGCGCTGTAGGGATCGTTAGCCATAGGAAGAAGTGGTCAGTGGTGAATGGTCAGCGGCTAGTTCGACGGGTCTCGGCCGGTGTCGACGGAACGACTGGAACGAGGAGTGTCGAGACCGGTCGATCCTGTCGAGTCCTGTCGCTCGATCTTCCGCACGCCCTTGCACGCCGGATAGCCGGTGCAGCCCCAGAAATCGTGGCCCGCGTTCGAGCCGGCTTTGGCCGTGCGGCGTTTCATGGGCTTGCCGCATTCGGGGCAGACCGGCGCGCCTTCGGCCTGCGCTCGCGCTTCGATTCGGACGGCGCTCAGTTTCTCACGGAAGCCGCCTTCCTGAGCGAAGGTCTCGCCTTGCGCCTCCTTCTGGCGGATGAGCATATTGATGGTTCGGCTCAGGAGAATGAGCATGGCGTTGGCGAAAACCTCGTGCTCGTCGGACAGCAGCCAGCGCGCGAATTTCCGCTTCTGAGCGTGAATGTGGACGCAGGAGTCATGCACGACATCGTCGCCGTAGTTCGGCCGGTCCAGCCGCGTCGCATAGACCGCCTGAGCCTCGGGCGAATCCTTGCGCCACGGCACCATTTCGTGACGCAGCAGCCAGTCCTCGTAATCGCTGTGCAACTCGGCGAGGCTGGCGCGGGCGACATCGGTCAGCTTCATCTCGGTCTCTTTGGATGTGCTGGAGCGGGCCGAGCCCTCGACGATGTTCACCTTGCCGGAACGCGCGGCCTGGGTCATCTGGTCGTACTGGCGTCCGGTGGGGTCGAGCGCGCGCGTGACGAACTTCACGCAGAAACGGAAGTTCGCGAGTTGGACGATGCTGGCCATCACCCAGGAATCCAGCCGCCGGTAGCCGCCTGATGGGTCGAATTTCATGGGACCTCCTGATTTTGCGACGGGTGAAGAGAAGCACCCGACAGGTCTCGACAGGATCGACCGGTTTCGACGGGTGTCGTGTCGCAGCCTCTCGTTCCCGTCGCCCGGTCGACGCCGGTCGGCACCCGTCGCGAGCACCATTTCATGGCCGCACCGCCTTTCCGATCATGTCGTCGAAGCGGGCGGCGACCTTGGCGGCGAAATCGGACTCGATTTCGTAAACATCGGTGAATTCGGCAAAGGCCCAACGGCCGTAGGTCTTGAGTTGGTTCACGCCGGGCATCCAATAGGTGTCCATGGTGGACTTCTTCTCTTTCGCGTCCTCGCGGCGTTCATGGATGATTTGCTGGGGCGGCTGACCGTCGCCGTCAAGCTCCCAGTGCCGCTGCTGACACTGGTAGGGCGAATTCAAAATCGGATGTTCAAAAAAAGGATTCGACATCATTTCCAACTTTCGCTAACCCCTATGTGGCCCATGCATGTCTCCACCCGCATGAGACAAAACATCGAACGCCACATGTATGCGTCTATGAAGAGAACAGGAGACAGGACACGCTTATCATTCTTCGCAATTTATCACCCTGTCAGGGCCAACGCCAGAGAAAAGGGTGTTGGGGTGCGATTCAACGTTGTTGAATCCGCGCCCGAAGGAGGAGTTAGGAGTTGGCGTAACAGGCGACCGGCTCAGGCGCATGGAACGTGAACGCGAGACGCGAAACCGGGCGGTCTCGCCGAGACCGCCGCCGGGACGAACGCCCGCCCGTTTCTCGCCTACCCGAAACGCAGAAGGTTGAACCGGTTGCCAGCCATTCCCGCGGACGGGGCCGTCCGCGCCCCCAGTCTTGAGTATCTTTTTAACTTGAAACGCGTGATCGCGGCCCGCCTCTGCGGCGGTCTCGGCGAGACCGCCCTACCGGCTGCAAGACCCTATCGGTTGAGAGACAGAAGCAGGAAGGAAGGATGCGTGACCTGAAACCTGAAACCCGAAACCATAAACCTCAACGGCCAGTGAATCGGGGATGCGCCCCCCCGGTCGTTGACGCGCCTTGTCGGACGGCGTGACAAACAGTATGCTTTCTGTATGCATATTCTCCAGATCCTGCCGGCGCTCGACGAGGGCGGCGTGGAGCGCGGTGCGGTCGAGCTTAATCGCGAGTTCGTCCGGCGCGGCCACGTCAGCACCGTGGTCTCGTGCGGCGGACGGCTCGTGCCGACCGTGGAACGCGAGGGCGGCCGGCATGTGAAGCTGGATGTCAAATCGAAGAATCCCCTCACCGCCCTGCCGCGCGCCGCAGCGCTGCGGAGCGCGCTCGCGGCGCTGCGCCCGGACCTGATCCATGTCCGCAGCCGCGTGCCGGGCTGGCTCGTGCGCCTGGCCAACCGCCCGATGCGCCTGCCGGTGGTCTCCACCGTGCACGGCTTCAACAGCGTCAGCGCCTACAGCCGCATCATGACCGCCGGCGAGCGCGTGATCTGTCCTAGCACCGCCGTGCTCGACTATGTCCGCTCGCATTACGGCACGCCGGACGAGCGGCTCCGCCTGATCCCGCGCGGCATCGATCCGCAGCGCTTCGACCCGGCGCTGACCGACGCGGCGTTCATGACCGACTTCCGACGCCGTTTCGCGCTGGAGGGCCGTTTCGTGGTGCTGGGTGTCGGCCGCATCACGCAGCTTAAGGGGTACGACGTGCTGATCGACGCCACGGCCGCGGCCCGCGACCGCCTGCCGGCCATCAAGACCGTGATTGTCGGCGGGGCCGAGTCCGCGCGCGCCGACTACGCCCAAACCTTGCGCGAACGGGTGCGCCGCCTGGGTCTCGACGACCATGTGGTCTTCGCCGGCAGCCAGAGCCGGGTCGCGGAGATCTATGCCTGCGGCCATGTGTTGGTGTCGGGCAACCGCGCCAAGCCCGAGGCTTTCGGCCGCTCGATGGCCGAGGCGCTGGCGATGGGCTGCCCGGTGATCGCCACCCGTTTCGGCGGCGCGCTCGACATCGTGTGCGAAGGGTTCAACGGCTGGCTGGTCGAGCCGGGCGACGCCGCCCAGCTCGCCGACCGTCTGGTCGACGCCTCGCGCCACACGCTGACCGGACTTCGCGAAGATGCGCTCGCGCGCTTTTCGCTCGACCAGATGGTGGATAAAACCCTGGCCGTCTACGAGGAGGTGCTGGCCGCGCGCCGCACCGAATGAAAAAGGAGAAAACCGATGAAGACGATGCCGTTGAGATCACGATTGCTGGCCGCCGCACTGGCCATGCTGGGTGCGGCCGCCGCGCAGGCCGCTGACATTCCGCTCGACCCGAACCTGGTGGCGCTCTTCGCCGACCTGCATGCCACGACGGCGAAGAACAATCCGCATCAGCGCGCAGGCCTGGAGCGCTGCACGCGCGAGGTGCTGGCGCTCAACCCGCGTCCCGCGAACGTGCTGTTCTACGGCGACCTCTCGTTCAACCATGGCGACACTAATGACTACCGCCTGCTCAGGACGCTGGTCAAGCCGCTCGAAGAGGCCGGCATCCGCTGGCACGCCGCCATGGGCAACCACGACCGGCGCGCGCCGTTTCTCGCCGCCTTCCCGGAACGCGCCGCCGCAGCGCCGCTCGTGCCGGAGCGTCTGGTGTCGCGGGTCGAAACGCCGCATGCTGATTTCATCCTGCTGGACACCTGCCTCGAAGGCCCGGTGAACGGCGGCCTGGACGACGCGCAGCGCGCCTGGCTGCGGACCGTGCTGAGCGGGCGCGGCAAACCGGTCTTCGTCGGTGCCCACCACCCGCTTGCCGAGACCGGCCTCGCCACGCTGCTCGCGGCTTCGCCGGCCTGCAAAGGATATGTGTTCGGCCACAACCACACTTGGCGGCAGCAGGCGACGGACGGCGTACAGACCTTGTGCCTGCCCTCCACCGGACACTGGGGCGATATCGGCTATGTGCTGGTGCGCCTCTCGGCCGACGAGGCGGTCTTCACGCTCAAACAGCACGATTACTATACGCCGCGCCCGGCCGCGACGCCCGAGCAGGCCAAGCCGGAGTGGGCCGAGCGCGTGAAGCGCAATGACGGCAGCCAGTGGCGCGTGCCGCTCAAAGGCGACGAGAGCGGCTTCGTGCCGCTCTTTAATGGGCGCGATCTCACCGGCTGGGTGCCGTGCAACGTCCCGGCGGAAACGTTTTTTGTACGCGACGGGATGATCGTCACATCCGGAGAGCCGATCGGCACCATGCGCACCGAAAAGATGTATGAAAACTTCATCATCGATTTCGAGTGGCGGCATATGAAAGCCGGCGGCAACTCCGGCCTCTTCATCTGGTCCGATGCCCTGCCGGTCGCCGGCTCGCCTTTTTCGCGCGGCATCGAAGTGCAGGTGCTTGATCCAGGATTCAACGTGAAGGGCAAGAACGAGTGGTACAGCACGCACGGCGACATCTTCGCGGTCAACGGCGCGCGGCTGACGGTGGCCGGACGCATCTCGCCGAACGGCCAGCGCAGCTTCCCGGCCGAGGAGCGTACCCGTCCCTCACCGGAATGGAACCATTACCGCGTGGCCGCGATCAACGGCGACATCAGCCTCAGCGTCAACGGCAAAGAGGTGACCATCGCCCGTGCGGCCGAGCCGCGCAAAGGCTACCTCATGCTGGAATCCGAAGGCTCGGAGTGCCACTTCCGCAACATCCGCATCAAAGAGCTTTGAACACCCGGCGCCACCAGGGACGGGCGGGGCCGCCCAGCCAGATGTAGTCGATGCGGCAGGTGCCGGTGACCGGCGTGCCGTCGGCGAGTTCGAGCCTGAGCTGTTTGAGCCGTCCCCGCCAGCCCTCGGCCGCGCGCATGTCCACCGTGTAGAGGCGCGGCGACGGATCGCGGGCGGCCACGTCGAAGCGCGTGCCGAGGTTCGCCTCCCACGACGGCTCGGCATCGGTCGTGAAGCGCAGGCGCATGCGCGTCGCGCCGGTGTGGTTCTGCATGCAGATGGTGAGCCGCGGCGCGGACACGAGCGGCACGCCGAGCGCGTCGGCCGAGAGCAGGTGCGCCTCGGCGCTCTGCTCGACCGCCACGATGTAGAAGCCGCCGGCCACGTGTTTGACCGGCCGCGAGATGCAGGCCCATTTCTGGTCGCGCCAATCTTGGTCGCGCGTGCCGAGATCCCAGTCACTCCACCCCTCCTTGTCGTGTGTCGCTTCGAAGGTCCACGCGCGCGCCACCTCGGTGCGCGGCGGCAAAACATGCACGGTGGTCAGGGCGCTGCGCCACAGCTCGCCGTCATCCGCCACCAGGCGGAGCTGATAATCGCCGGGCGCGGAGAAACGCGCCACGGTGTCGGCTGCGGACGGATCGTCGAACGCCGCCGTGCCGGGGCCGTGCAGCAGCTCCCAGCGCACCGCGAGCCGCGCGGTCGCGGGGCGCGCGTCGTCCGTGACCGTGCCGGCCAAGCGCACGCGCGGACGGTCGGTCCAGATCTCGCGGCCGGCCTCCACCTGAGGCGGATCATTGAGCGGCAGGGCGCGGTCCAGCTCTTCGCAGGTGGCGTACTGCGTGTTGTTCGTCACCGTCCAGCGGGTCAGCGACGGAGCCTGGTTGGTGAAGAACAGCACGCCGGGCTTAAGCACATAGCCGTTATCGCGGATGAGTCCCGTGCTGCAGCAGACTTCGGGGTCGCGGCTGCCGCCCCAGATGAAGATTTCGGAGGGGCCGAGTTTGTTGGCGACGTTGTTGCGGATGAAGCGAGAGTTCGCGATCTCGACATTGCGCGCCTGCGGGGATTTGAGTCCGAGCATTTCGATCGCCGCGCCGGCGTTGTTGCGGAAGGTGCAACGGTCGATCAAGCAGCCGTCGCCGCCCGCCTCGAAATCGATACCGCCCTCGTCGTGCGAGCCGGAATCCGGCTGGTTGAGGAAGTGGCAGTTGCGGATGATCAGGCCGTTCTGATGGGCCAGCATGATGCCCATGGTGCCGGCATAAGCATGCCAGCCCGCCGCGTCGAACACGCTGTTCTGCAGATACGCCCGCCAGACAGATGTCAGGAACGGATGCGGCGAGGTGTTGTGCGTGAAGTTGTCGTGGCAGAAGACGCGGTCGAGCGTCACGTCGTACCCGGAAAAGCGGAATCCGCTGGAGCACTGGAACATCTCGCAGTCGCGCAGCACCAGCATCGAGGCTGCCGAACCGCTGACACCGAATCCGGATGATCCCGAGCCGTCGCCGGGTGCGCCGCGCCGGTGCAGCCACTCGGGTATTCCGTGGCTGTTGTGGCGGTAGAGGCCCTCGATGTGGTGCGCCACGCAATCTTCGATCAGCAGGCCGCGATGTCCGCCGCGCGCATAATGCACCACGAGGCCTTTACCTGCAAAACAGACCGTCAAGCCGCGGACAAGCAGATAGTCGGGGCTCTCGATCAACGCGCAGCGCTCATCGATATCCCAGTTGCGGCGGATGACCGGCCGCGCGCCTTCGCCGTAGCTACCGATCTCCGCCCACGCTTCGGGCGTGCCGCGCGCCGAGAGCGTGAGTTCCTGATTGAACACGCTGCCGCGGCGCAGCAACAGCCGTTCGCCAGGGCCGAGCGTGCGCCCGTTAACCGGCGTGAAATCGCGCCAAGCGGCTGTGGGCGACGTGCCGCTGTTGGCATTGTCGCCGCATGCGCTGTCCACATAGTAGGTGGATGCTTGCATGCCGGCCGGACGCGGCGGCGGCACCCATGCGCCGGTCCCGCGCGCACTGTCAGCGACATCGAAAAAGGGCAGCGTCTTTGAGGCCTGATCCAGGATCTCGCCTTTTTCGGTCAGCCGGAATGCCGCCGTGGCGACCTGCCCGGTGTTCGCGCGCAGTAGCCACTCGACGGCCTGCGGCTCAGCCGGTGCGAGCGGCGCGAGCGGCACGGACACCGGCGTGTCACAGGTCACGCCGGGAGGCAGATCGACCGTCACGACGCAGCCCGTGACCGTTTGGGCGTAGTTGATCAC